>Ga0180007_10000850_pt1 | contig 45984 bp, 45 predicted proteins | sample MM_PC_MetaG_FD_121122 | JGI IMG/M metagenome (GOLD analysis project Ga0180007, IMG submission 121122) | Groundwater microbial communities from the Aspo Hard Rock Laboratory (HRL) deep subsurface site, Sweden - MM_PC_MetaG | ecosystem: Environmental > Aquatic > Deep subsurface > Groundwater... | reverse complement strand
CTTGTACATGACCTTCTTGAAGTCCTCCAGGTCTGTGACGCCCTTGTAGAAGTCTTTGCGCATCATCAGGGGAGGCTCTACGTATGTGTATCCCTTCTTGACCATGTGCTGTGTGGCAAACCATATCAGGGCCTGGTTCAGCAGGGCTAAGTTGCCTTTCAGGAAGTAGAATCCTGTGCCTGCTATCTTTGCGCTCCTCTCGAAGTCCGCTCCGAGCTTCTCTGCGAATTCACCGTGGCTGAGCATTCCTGGATGAGGCTTCTTGGGCATGCCCCAGCTCCTTATGACCTCGTTCTGCGTGTCATCGTCTCCCACAGGCACCGAAGGGTGCATGATGTTCGGGATGCGCATGAGGAAATATGTGATGTCTGATGACAAGGCCTGCTGTTTCTCTTCCAGGGCCTTCAGCTCTGCCGGAATCTCCTTCGCCCGCACCAGCTCCTTCTTCGGGTCCTTATCCTTCTTCTTCAGCTCGTTTATCTTCTTCGAGACCTCGTTGCGCTCATGCCTGAGCTTGTCAACGTCCTGCTGGACCTTCCTCCCCTCCTTGTCAAGGCCGATTATCTTATCTACCCACCCCAGCTTCCCCTTGTCCTTGCGCTTCATGAGGTCCTTCCTTACCTTATCAGGATCCTCCCTGAACAATCTTATGTCGAGCATGTGTGAGAGAGAGAACTTTAGGTTTAAAAAACTATTGTAAAGGTTTATATATTGAGAATAGTGAAGCATATTCATGTTTGGGAAGAAAGAAAAATATGTCAGGGTTTGTCCAAAGTGTAAGTCACCTGATGTGTCTCAGGACAGGGACGCGCTGCAACAGATAGGCATTTTGCCACAAACATATGTGTGCAACAGGTGCGGCCATTCCGGGTCTTTCTTCATTGAGGTGCCGATTTCAAAGTTAAAAAAATTACGTGAAAAAGCCTTAGCCCATTAGTTATGGAACCCCCTGAATACGATTAATCGTATATGAGGCTCGTGTCTTGGCGGAGCGTGGCTTGGGATATGTCTTAGGTGACATGTGCCAGGTTTGACAACTAAATACCGGTTTTTCTCGCAACCGAACTGGAGAGTCCGCTTTGTTATGCCATTCTGCCCCAGCTCACTCTGTTAATAAATCATCGCAAGCTTCATTTATAAACGTTAGAAACAGTCACCTTCTTGCTTCTTTTTTACTTATCTCTTATTTACAGCCTGAACTCCAGCCTTTCTTTCGTGTTGATGGCTTCTGTGAGGACTTGCCCCATCTTGTTGTTGCGCTTGATCCTTATCAGCCCTGTCTTGCCTGCCTTGGCCGTGAGCACAAAGTCGTTGTCGATGAATATGTGCACGTCCCGGTTGCTGTACTTGCCTCCCAGGTTGAAGAGGATGAATTTCTTCGATACATTTGTCTCGACGGGCTGCACTGTCTGCCCGCCCTTCTCTTCCTCCAGGGGCTGCACGTCTATCCTTATGCCGAGCTTCCTCTCAAGCTGTGTTATGTTCTCTCCGCCACGGCCGATTATCTTGGCTATCCTGTGCTCCGGCACCCGTACTATGCATTTGTGGTCGCTGACCATCTCGACCTCGACGTGCTCCACGTGCTTGTGCAGTTCATCCGCGATTGTCTTTGAGGCCAGTGTCTTTGCTGGGCTGCTAGCCCCTTCATCTTTTCCCACTGGGACGACGACGGTCTCTTCACCGTAGCTGTACAGCTCGAACTCCAGGCGGTCGGTCTCAAAGTCGTTCACGACGACTACCGGCCTTGCGAGATCGGCTTCTGTCATGCCTGACGGTACCTTGACCATCATTTTCAGGGCCAGGACCTTGTCCACTGCCCCATTCTTTATGAATATCACAGTGTCTATCACTTGGGGTATCACGCCGAGCTCGATCCTGCCGACGAACCTCTGGATCGCGTCGATGGGATTCGTCGCGTGCACCACACCTGCCAGGCCTATGCCTGACAGCCTGAGGTCTGCAAAGAGCCTGAAATCGTTCGTGTTGCGCATCTCGTCGAACAGGGTGTAGTCTGGCCTGCAGAGCAGCAGTATGTCGTGTATCTCTTCCTGCGTGCCGTGGCTTATCGCATACTGGGTGATTGTCTCCGGCAGCACCAGGTCTCTCGGGGCCTCGATCGTCTTGACAATCCTCCCTTTCGATGCGTAGAACTCTGCGAGCGCCTGGGCGAATGTGCTCTTGCCGTGCCCTGGAGAGCCTGCTATCAGCACTCCCTCTGCCTGTTCGCTTATCCTTGCCTGCAATTTCTCGCTCAGCTTGTAATCGCTGAGTCCCATCCTCTTGACCGGCCTCACAGCCGTTATCTCCCATCCGTCGCTGAACGGCGGCCTTGTGATGGTTATCCTATAGCTTCCTAACTGGGCGATCGTGCTGCCTGGCCGTTCTATCTCTATGAATCCGTCACGGCGGTGACCGGCTTCCTCGATTATCTCCCTGGATATGTCCTGTATCTCTTCCTGCTTGAGCAAATCATCTTTTACCTTGACGAACTGCCAGCTGCCCGGAACGCCTTTCTTCGCGTATGGGGGCACGTTCTCCCTGAGGTGCACTGACATCGTGGTCTTGTCGAAGTATTTGTCCAGCTCCAGCTTCTTCTTTGTCTGGCTTTGCTCGATGAACAGTACGGGGATGCCCTTTGTCTTGGCCACCTTTGCCTGGACCTTGTCTGCTGTGATCAGTGTTGCGCTCTCGTCGAAGGCGAGGTCGCGTATCAGGGCGTCTATCTCACCTAAGGATGATTCCCTGACCTCTCTCAGCGTCGGTCTCCTGCCGCCGAAGCGTATCTTGAAGCCTTTCTCTTCTGAGAGCTCCTTTATCCTTCCGATCTCGTCCAGGCCTAAGAAGCCTATGGCCTTGTTCTCATTGGCCATGTGCTCCAGCTCTGCGATGACCGCTTCGTGGATGATGATCTCTTCCGGGGCGATATCGCCCTTGCTTATCTTCTTTGATACCGCGGCATCGACCAATACAGAAGTGTCCGGCACCATCTTGTGAGTGTTTTCTGGTTCCATTCCTGGTAAAAATCAACAGTTGTTTATAAGGCTTATGGCACCTAGCTAGTAGGCAACAACAATGGCGCGCGGCGAGGCAGACCGGGTTGTTAAATCTCTTATTTGACCGCCGAACGACCGTAGGTAGTGACTGTGCCAGTTACGAAGTTCTGGGTTCCGGTCTGACGAGTAGAGCAAATGCGTCGCATTTGACCGTCGCGCTGCCAGTATTGTTGTTGCCGAGATTATAATTATAACATTACCCTCTCAAAGCGACAGTTATTTATACGGACAAAGATTGCCGCTTGCCATGGATTTGCAGATAACACACCGGGACGGGCTGCCTGCCCTGGCAAAGAGGCTCGGCCTGACCGGGAAGGGCGTTGAGATCGGCGTGCAGAGCGGTTTCTACTCAGAGAGGCTCCTGGCAGGCTCAAGCCTGAGCCGGTTGTACTCTATCGACTCCTGGAAGGCCTTCAAGAAGAAGGACTATGATGACATATCAAACCTGCCCCAACACAGGCACCACATCGCCTACTTGCGCACCCGGCTGAAGCTGATGATGTTCGGCAGGAGGAGCAAAATCCTGAGGACGCTCTCCCAGGAAGCCATCAAGCGCTTTGAGGATGACAGCCTTGATTTCATCTACATCGATGCCAATCACACCTACGAGGGCTGTAAGGGGGATATGGGGCAGTGGTGGCCCAAGCTCAGGAAGGGCGGGCTTTTCGCCGGGCACGATTATGTGGACGGCAAGCTCCCTGAAGGCCTGTTCGGAGTGAAGAGTGCTGTGGACGAGTTCTCGAAGAAACATGAGCAGAGGCTCTACATCACCAAGGAGAAGGATTTCCCGTCGTGGTACTTTATTAAGGAATGACAAGCTTTAAATAATTCTCTCCTCGCCCTGCCTGCATGATAGAGTTCCTCGTCGAGTACATAACCCTGTTCATCGATAAGATAGGCTACATCGGGATATTCGTGCTCATGGTCCTGGAGTCTATGATAGCACCCATACCCAGCGAAGCGGTAATGCCCTTCGCAGGTTATCTTGTTACCCAGGGGAGGTTCGATTTCTGGACAGCAGCGATAATCTCGGGCCTGGCAAGCGTCGTCGGCTCCCTGATCGGGTACTACATGGGCTATGTCGGTGGCTATCCGATCGTGAGGAAGGTGGGCAAGTACCTCTTCTTGGACGAGGGCCACCTGAAGTGGACCGAGCGCTTCTTCAAGAAATATGGCAGCATCACGATCTTCACTGCCCGATTCATCCCTGTTGTGCGCCACCTCATCTCTATCCCGGCAGGCATTGCCAGGATGGACCTCAAGAGATTCGTATTCTACACTGCCATCGGGGCGACGATATGGAACACCTTCTTGTTATACGTCGGTTTCAGGCTCGCCGAGCACTGGCACCTCATCACAGAATACAGCAGGCCTCTGGACATGATTGTCCTGGCCGTGATTGCGATATACTTGATGATCCATGTCAGGAAGTGGCTCAGGGCTTCTCGATCCTGACCTTGAGGATCTGCTTTGACGTGGCTTCCAATATCGTGAACATCAGGTCTGCTATCTTCAGCTTCCGTCCTTTTCTCGGCACCCTCTTGAACTCTTGCACCAGGAAGCCGTTTATGGTCATGTACCTTCCAGGGGGTATCTTGGTCTTGAAGAACTCGTTGACTTCCTCTATCTCCACTCCGCCCATGACGACAATGGACTTCTTGCTCTCGCGCCAGATCTTCTGCGGCGGTTTCTCACCCTCGTCGCGTATCTCCCCCAATATCTCTTCCATCAGGTCTTCCAGCGTGACTATTCCTGCTGTGCCGCCGAACTCGTCTATCACCACAGCCAGGTGCCTGTGCTTCTTCTGCATCTCGTGGAAGAGGTCTGAGATGATCCGCTCACCCGAGACGAACAGCGGCTTGATCGCTATGTCCCTGAGCTTCGGGTCCTTCCCGTTCACGTAGGCTGAGAACGCATCCTTGAGCAGCACCACACCGATTATGTTGTCTGTTGATCTTTCGATCACAGGTGTGCGGGAATACCTTCTTCGCTGTATCTGCTTGATGCACTTTGAAAGGTTGAGATCGCCGTCGAGGGAGAACATCTTCGCCCGGGGGGTCATCACCTGCCTGACCCTTATGTCGTTGAATTCGAGCACGCCCTCGATGAATTCCTTTTCTATCTTCTCGATGACCTTGTCCTTCTCCCCTGCTTCGATGACGCTGAGGAACTCCTCTTCGGTCATCGGCTGCTTCTGGGTCTTGGCTATTATGTTGGTGAACCATTCGAAGGCCCTCACAAATGGGTATAGTACCCATGTCAGCAGCTCGATTATCCTTGATATGTATCTGCCATAGGTCGCAGCATATGTTATTGCTATGCTCTTAGGGGTTATCTCTCCGAAGAGAAGCAGTATGAAGGTCATGACGCCGGTCGCTATGCCCAGGCCTTTTGAGCCGAAATGGGATATTGCCATTAGGCTCGCCAGTGCTGACGCCCAGACATTGACTACGTTATTGCCTATGAGGATGGTGATGACCAGCCGTCTGGGGTGCTTCCTTATCCTGTACAGCGACAATGCCCCGAATTTTTTCTGTTTCAGCAGCGCTCTTATCTTGTGGCTGCTCAGCGATATCAGGGCGGTCTCTGCGCTGGAGAAGAATGCCGAGAGCACGATCAATATGACGAGGGTTGCTATGTCCTGCATTGTGGGCCTCTTTTAGCTTATCTTGGACAGTACTTTGGAGAGCTGGTTTATAAAGGTTTCAACTTCTTCGGCTGTGTTGTATAAGTAGAGTGAGGCCCTGACTGATCCTGGCAGGCCTCGGCTGTTGAACCAGCTGTGCACGCAGTGCTGGCCTGATCTCACCATGATGTTGGCTGTCTGGTCCAATAGCATGGCTATGTTGTGAGGATCGATGCCTTCTGCCATGAAGCCTGTGATGCCTGATGAATTCTCCGGTCCCAGCAGCCTGACATTCTTTATGCTCTTGATCCCTCGCTTCAGCTGCTGGTTAAGGGCTGTCTCGTGCTTCTCGATCTTCGAGAGGCCGATCTTCTTGAGGTAGGCAGCAGCCTGCCCGAATCCGATTATCCCTGCGTAGTTCTGCAGCCCTGCCTCTAGTCTCGAAGGCAATCCTGCGAGGGTGTAGCTTTCATAGGTTGAGTCCAGGACCGTGTCCCCTCCGAGCAGCAGCGGACTGAGCCCTTCGAGCAGCTCTTTCTTGCCATAAAGCACGCCAGTGCCGGTAGGGCCGCACATCTTGTGGCCTGAAAAGGCGATGAAGTCAGCGTCCAGGCTGCGCACGTCCACCTCGGTATGAGGGACCGACTGTGCTGCATCGACCAGCACAAGAGCACCCTGCTTGTGCGCCCTCTTGATCATGTCCTTGACAGGGAGGACCATTCCGTCCATGTTGCATATGTGGGGGAAAGATACCAGCCTTGTACCCTGGGCCTGCTCCTCGAAGCTGTCCAGGTCAATCTCGTCCTCGACATTGAAGACCTCATGCTTCGCTTTGCAGCGCTGCCATGGCAGCAGGTTGGAGTTGTGCTCCCTGTCTGTTGTCAGGACCTTGTCACTTCTATTTAGACCGAGGCCGTTCGCCACCAGGTTGATGGCTTCGGTCGCGTTTTTCGTGAATATGATATCCTCGTCCTTGCGGGCATTGATGAATTTCCTCAGGGTGTTCCGGCTTTTGGCCACTTCTTCTGTCACCCTCTTGCCGAGCCTGTGATGTGCCCTATCTCCGCACGCGCTGTATTCAGTATAATAGCCCGTGACTGCGTCTATCACCTGCTTAGGCTTCAGGGTCATGCAAGCATTATCAAAATAGATCAGCTTGCCGTCTTTCAGGATAGGAAAATCCTTCCTGCATCCTTCCATTTTCATGCAGTGAGTACACCTATGAGCATTTAAAAATGTTTTGGCTAAAATTATTTAAATACCTGGTCAATCACAGCGCCAGGTGTCTGCTATGAGCGAGATTTTCGATAACGTCACAAGCTATGTCAACAAGGTTTCTGGCATCATGAAGCTGAGCCCCTTTGAGAAGGAGCTGATCCACACCCCTAACAGGGTGATCCAGGTCTCTTTCCCCCTGGAGATGGATGACAACAGCAAGAGGGTGATTACGGCTTATAGGGTGCAGTTCAACAACGCCCGCGGCCCTTACAAGGGCGGCATCCGCTTCCACCACCATGTGAACATGGGTGAGGTCAAGGCCTTGGCCTTCTGGATGGCCATAAAGTGCGCTGTGGTCGATATTCCTTTCGGCGGCGGCAAGGGAGGCGTGGTGATAAACCCCAAGGAGCTCTCCCATGGCGAGATTGAGCGCATCAGCAGGGGCTTCATGAGGGCCATGCACCAGTTCCTCGGCCCGGACGTCGACATCCCTGCTCCTGATGTCTACACCACTAGCCAGGTCATGGACTGGATGCGCGACGAGTACGAGAAGATCACCAAGACGAGTTCTCCTGCTGTGATAACAGGCAAGTCCCTCAAGAATGGAGGTTCCTTGGTGAGGGATGTCTCGACTGCATTAGGCGGTGCCATGGTGCTGCGGGAGCTGATGGCTGAGAAGAAGCTTACGATGAAGGATGCTTCGGTCGCTGTGCAGGGCTTCGGCAATGCCGGCCAGAACATGGCGAAGATCCTGGACAGCTGGGGCTGCAAGGTCGTGGCTGTATCTGATTCCAAAGGAGGTATATATAACAAGGCCGGCCTTGACATCGGTGCGGTTATCCGTGAGAAGGAGAAGGGCACGGTAACAACATTTGACGCCGAAAGCATATCCAATGAGTATCTATTGGAGCTCGATGTCGATGTTCTCGTTCCTGCTGCCTTGGCTGATGTCATCACAGGGAAGAACGCCTCGGGGATCAAGGCCAAGGTCGTTCTCGAGCTCGCCAATGGTCCGACGAGCCCCGAGGCAGACAGGATCCTCTCGAAAGCCGGAGTGATCATACTTCCTGACGTGCTGGCCAATGCCGGCGGCGTGACCGTGTCATATTTTGAGTGGAAGCAGAACAAGCTTGGAAAATCCTGGAGCGAGGAGAAGATCACCGAAGAGCTTGACAAGACCATGAAGTCAGCCTTCAAGTCTGTGAGCAGCATGGCAATGACGCATGACACTGATTTTAGGACTGCTGCTTACATCTTGGCCATTGGACGCATTCTAGAAGCAGAAAAGTCAAAAGGTTCAGAGCCTTAGCCTGCCACCGTTCTTCATATGATGCGCTGTCTCCCCCTTTGAATATCCTAATGTCTCTGCCAGGTTGATCAGGCCGAGGGTCATGTTCCTCTCGCCGTGCGCAGGTATGATATGTTTCGGCTTCACCAGGTGAATCAGGTCCCTGAGATCCTCTCTTGCCGCGTGGCCGCTCACGTGTATATCTGTAAAGAGCCTGACGTCGAAGTCCTTCAGTTCGTTCTCGAGCCTTGTCCTGTTCTCGATATTGGTCTTAGATGGGATGGTCTTGCATGAGAATATTACGTGGTCTTCCTTGTCGAACCTGAACCCGAGCTCTCCTGAGGCCATCTTTGACAGGGTCGCCTTTGGTTCTCCTTGATGACCAGTGACCACCAGCATGTATTTTTCCTTGCCATCTGCCATCACAGTCTTCAGCTTCCGTTTTATCTTGCTGCTGTACTTGACGATCTCTGCTTCCTTGGAGAAGTTGACTATACCGATGTCTTCCCCGGCGAGAGAATACTTGGCAAGTGACCGTCCGAGGAAGACTATCCTCCTGTTGAGCTTCTTCCCGAATTCGATTATGGATTTCAGCCTCGCCAGATGGCTGGAGAAGGTCGTCACGATTATGCATTTTCCCTTTGTCTGCGTGCCTATCATGACATCTCTCAGCATCTCTTTGGCAACTGATTCTGACGGTGTCTTCTGGGCATAATTCGCGTAGGTTGAATCGCATATCAGTGCCAGCACCCCTTCCTTGCCTAGCTCTTCGAGGCGCTTGAAGTTGGGCTTCTTGCCCAAAGTAGGGTACATGTCGAACTTGAAATCGTTCGCGTAGAGTATCACGCCTTCTGGTGTGTGCAGCGCCGCCATCACTGTCTGCGGCGTGCTGTGCGTGACGTTTATGAACTCCAGCCTCAGGCCGTCCTTGAGAGGGATGCTGCCGTTCACGTTCAGTATGGTCTGCTTGTTGCTGAGCTTCATGCCCTCGTTCTTGATGTTCGCGTTCAGCACTGCTGCGCTGTACGGCGTGAATATGAGGTTGGCCTTGAACTGGTTTCCGAGGAATGGTATGGCTCCTATATGGTCGAGGTGCGCGTGTGTTGGGATTATGTAGCCTGCCTGCTTTTTCCATTCTCCCAGTTGGTCTATGTCCGGTACCGCACCTTCGTCGATGAGCATCTTGGCCTTGAGGTTTATGATGTCTTCGTCCTCGGCCACCCTTATGTAGTTCTCCAGGTGCAGGCCCATGTCGAATATCACGACCTGCTTTCCCACCTTGACTGCTGTCAGGTTCTTGCCTACCTCATTGTATCCGCCCAGGGTGATGATTTCTGCCATGCCTGGACAACTGAGGTCCAGTGCTTTTAAATGTTTGTATGGGGTCTCCAAAATTATTTCTCTCTGCGATTATGGCATAGGGGCTTTCAGCTCTCGTGCTCTTGAAATGTCTCGACAAGCACAACGTCATGCAGGGTGGGTGGGTGCATTTGGTGGGACAGTGAAATGGGGGTTTCAATTATTGGTGGGCCTGGCGCGATCCGGGCCAGGTCATTTTCAACAGAGGTTATGTGTTTGTTCATCATTCTTAAGGGAAAACTTTTAAAGAAGGCCGTCATTGCGCTTTATCGGGAGTGTTGTCATTTGTCGATAGACGAAGTCGTGCTAGGGTTAGACATCGGCTCTGCTAGTGTGCACGCTGCTGTCTTGGACCTTTCAGGCAGCATCGTCGAATCATCTTCATTCTCGCATTTCGGCTCACCGCACAGCCTTACAATGGATATCCACGACAGGGTCAAGATGTCCTACGGCCTCGAGGGGGTCTCATTCACAGGCATCGGCGGCAGGCTGGCTGCTGAGGCCAACGACACATTTTTCGCCTATGACACGCAGACCATTCCCCGGGGGGCTCAGCATCTCGCACCTGATATCAAGTATATATTCCACATCGGCGCGCGCGACCCTTACTTCTTTGAGGTCGACCCTGACATCGGTGTCGTGGTCTATGAGACCGGCACCAAGTGCGGCGGGGGCTCAGGCATCCTTCTGGCCAAGCAGTACAAGAGGTACTTCAGCCACCTGTTCCCAGTTGAAGGCACTGACAGGGAGCAGTTGGAGGAGCAGATGCGTCTCGTGATTGGCCACGCTGCCCAGGTCGTCGGTTCCTCGACTCAGGACCTCGAGATAGGCGGCCGCTGCGGCGTGATTATTACTTCTGACATGATCCACAAGCAGAACGCCGGCTACAGGATACCCGACATCCTCAGCGCCATGGAAGGACGCATCGCCATGAACTATGTCGGTGATGTCATCCGGGCCAGGACGCTCAATCCTGATGCAAAGGCAATGGGGACCGGAGGGGTGGCTGCCAATGCACATATCATCTCTGAGATCGGAAAGATTATTGGAATGCCTTCCGAAAACATCTATTGGGAAGAGAACTCCATCGGGGTGGGTGCGATCGGTGCAGCCTTGCTCGGCCTCGAGCATGCGGATAGGCTTAGACATCTTGATTCCAAGAGGATTTACTCTTTGGCTGAGAAACAAAGAGAGAAGATTGCCTACGGCCCGCCGCTTTCTCTTGACAACGTCGTCCTCTACGAAGAGAAGCCGCTTGTGCTGCCTGACCACAAGGTTGATGTCATCCTGGGCTTTGACGGCGGCTCCACCACTTCCAAAGTGGTTGTCGTTGACGCTGATAATGTGCAGACGATGTATTACAAGAAGTACATCCATACCGAAGGCGATCCTGAGAAGGCGGGCAAAGAGCTCCTGCAGGGCATAGTGGATGCCATGGGCAACCTTATCGGTTCAGTGAGAGGTACCGGCTTCACCGGCTCGAGCGCCGGGCTCTACGAAATCCTATTTACAGATGTCTCAAAGAGGGACAGGAGCGATGTGCTTAAGGATGAGATAACATGCCACAAGAACGGGTGCCGCCTGTTCCAGTATGAGACTGGTGTTCCGGTTGACACAATCTTCGAGCTCGGAGGGCAGGATGCCAAGTTCACACGCCTTGACAAGGACGGGCTGGTGAGGTCTGCCAAGATGAACCTCGCCTGCTTTGCGGGCACGGGCCAGACCCTGGAGAATCTTGCAATGAGTTATGGCCTGGATGTGAAGGGTTCCCTTCAGGATGAGGCCTTAAAAGCAGGAAGAGTGCCTTATGTCGACAGCACCTGCGCTGTCTTCAGCGAGGCCGGCATTGCTGACCTCGCTTCTATGGGCCTCACCAAGCAGGAGCTCGCTGCTGGGATGATTTACGCTGCTATCGGTGGATACGTGACAAAGTTTGTCGGCAACGAGAACCTCGGAGAGTACTGCTCTGCCCAGGGAGGACCCTTCCTCGGCAAGGCAGCTCTGGCCATGCTGGCACAGCTCACAGGCAAGAGTATCCACGCATTGCCTCACCGCGAGGTCATGGGGGCCATAGGTTCTGCTGTCGCAGTTAAGCAGAGGCTTGATAAGGCTGAGGAAGAAGGAAAGACCTTGGAGAGCGCCTTCCGCGGCTTCGGCCTGATCGATATGGATTTCAACAGGAGCAGCGGCAACTGCAGCTCACTCTTGGGAGAGGATACCTGCGGCAAGAGGGATTGCTACCTCGATGAGTATAAGATAGGTGATGACCGGGTCTATGCCGGCGGCTTATGCCCTAAGGGAGCGACTGATTTCACTGCAAGGGGGCAGACAAAGGATTACACAAAGGTCTATCTTGAGCAGCTGGAGGGCAGCGTATCTGCACTTTCTATCCCGCTCGACCAGCCATCCTCGAACGGCGTGGTGGCCATACCTAGGTCGATGTTCTTCTTCAACGAGCAGGCAGTCTTCTTCGCTGCTTTCTATAATCATCTCGGCTTCGATGTTAAGGTCTCGCCTGAGAGCATGGATGATATCGTCAAGTTGGGCTTCAAGCACTCCCACTCCGAGAACTGTTTTCCTGCAAAGCTGGCGCATGGCCATGCTGCATACCTCAAAGAGGCATTGGAGGGAGAGGATTTCAAGTTGCTTCTTCCCAGCTTCATCGGCACCCAGCTCGAGAACGGCTCTTCCCCAGAGCGCTTGAAGAGCTGCCCATACTCAGCATCTATCAATTACAACATCTCTGCCAACCTTTCCTTGGAGAACGACAGTCTCATGCCCATAATCCGCTTCGACGATCCCAACAACACTCTCGTTGATCGGTTCTACGCTGACCTCAGGAGGGTGTATGGCAGGCGTTTCTCCAAACGGCAGGTAAAGGACGCGTTAGGCCTGGCAGAGGTCGCGCAGGAGGGCTTCAACCGCAGGACGCACTGGATAGGTGAATCGTTCCTCGAGGATATTGAGAACAAGGACACTTATGCTTTCGTTGGCATCGGCCGCGGCTACACTATCTTCGACCCCAAGGCATCTGCTGAGACAGGCTCCTTGTTCTCCCAGCGTGGCCTGGAGTTCATGCCTGCTTATTTTTTTGACACGGGAGAGATAGACATCACTGACATTGTCCAGAATATGTTTTGGCAGCAGGGCAGGCGGATAATCCAGGACGCCTTGTTTGTCGCAGAGCACCCGAGGCTGTTCCCGGTCTTGATGACCAACTATGCCTGCGGTCCTGACTCGTTCCTCTTTTACCATCTTGCTAGGATATTCGATACTGCGGACAAACCCTTCTTTGAGCTGCAGACAGACGGCCACAGCTCTAACGCACAGTACGGCACCAGGATCCTGGCTAACAACGAGGTCGTCAAGGAGAGGTTGGGACTGGCATGAAACCCGAAGACTCATCCGGCTTGCAGGCGCGGCTCGATAAGAAGTATGACACTTCAAGGCCTATGCCTGACAACCTCAACGAGCGCACGTGGGGCATACCTTACTCAGGTGACAGCTCTTACGGCCTTGCAGCCGCTTTGCAAGGTGTCGGCATCCCTGCTGAGGTCATGGAAGAGACCTGCACCGAGCACACTTACGGGCTTGCGGAGAAGAATGTCATAACCCAGACCTGCGAGCCCTTCCGCATCCTGATAGGTGATGCCCTGGCCTGGCTGGAGAAGAAATCAGAGAAGCATGGCCAGGACGAGCTTGCCTTGTTCCAGCCCACTGCCGAGGGTCCGTGCAGGCAGGGGCAGTACACACAGGTTATGAGGCTCATCCTCGACAGCAACGGGTATGAGGGGGTGCCTATTGTCAGCCCTTCTGGCAAGACCAACTATTCTGAGTTGGACCTGCCTCCTGATCAGAGAGACGATCTTGTCAAGCTGGCTTTCAAGAGCATCTTCGCCCTGGACATATTATATAATGCCCTGCTGAGGATCAGGCCTTACGAGAAAAAGCCTGAAGTCGGGAACACGGCCGGAGAGCTCAAGTACAAGGAGCTTCTCGGTCATCTGTGCGATGAGATCAGGTCTGGCGGCCACGGCCTTGAGGACGCGATGTACACTGCTGCTGCCGAGATGTCAAAGGTGGACTTTGACCGCTCCCGACGGTTCCCGATAGCTCTTGTGAACGGCGAATTCTTCATGAGGCTCCATCCGGGAGCCAACCACTATATCTCTAAGCTGTTGGAGGGCTCTTTCAGCAGGCCTTTGGAGACACTTGTCGCATCCACAGCCGAATGGTTCCTTTATGTCAACAGCTGGAACTACCAGGATGCGAAGCAGGCCATGAGCCTTAGGCATCCGTCCTCGCTGATTGATGTTTTCAAGAAGGGTATCAATAGATGGTACATGAACAAGCAGAAGGACATTCTCTGGATGCCTTTCGAGGATCTTCTCAGGGGCAGGGAGATACATGACGCTTACGACTATTCGAAGAAAGCCGAGGACCGAGGCATATTCCACACCGCCATTGAGGGTGAGTCTCCGATCACTGTCGGCACGACTTACCTCTTCATCGAGGGCCATTTCCGGCCTGTGGGCGATGCCGCAATCAGCGGCATATGCCATGTCGGGCCCTGGCAGTGCATGCATGAGACTGTTGCCACGTCTGTATCTCAAGCATTGATTAGGAACGCACGCGAGAGGGCTGGCTCAGCTGCTGACAAGATACTGCCGTATGTTGACCTGGCATTCTCAGACGCTCCCGAGCCGCAGATGATGCCCAAGCTAGCATCCTTCGTCGATGCCTGCTATCAGAAGAGGGATACCCTTCTGGGCAGATAGGCCGCGTAGAAATCCGATAGAATGAGATTCTTTTTGATCCGGTTACGCGACTGATTTTTATATGAGCGTGACCATGTTGACTTTCGCGAGGATCAAAAAGAACCAGGATTTCTACGCGGCCGGCAGATAAGCGTTTATATATACAACCGGCTCTGTCCTAAGTCTGGCGACTCGGTCGCGCTGAATGTTGCTTGCTCTCTTTTCCCGCCTCGCCCCCCAAAGACGGAGTCTTGGGCGCAAGTGAGCTTTGCTCACTTTGCGTGGCAGGGCGGGAAAAGAGAATCTGCCTGCAAGCGAGGAAGGCAAATTGACACTCAGGACAGAGCCAATCATACCGAAAGCTTTAAATACCCCTATTCAGTGGTAATTCGTATGATTAGCACATATGATACTAGCTACAGTCCTGGACAGCAGCAGGGCTACCAAGGACTGAATGGTCTTCTTACTCAAAAGAGTCTCAGACAGGACAGGCAGAAGCCGATGAATGATCGAGGCACTGAGAACGCTCCGAGACCCAACTCTTGGAAAGCCCTTCTGATCGCTCAGCCCTGGCTCGCAACCCACAGCTCACCCATAATCGGCCCGCAAAAGAGTCCTGTCGAGAAGGAGGACTCGTCGCTATACTCGGAGAACACACGCGTCTTCGAGATGATGAAAGAGATGGGTGGTGATGCTGGTCCGAAACAGGGCCAGGAGGAAAGGAAGGATGTCTCAGACTCCCTTGATCCGGTCGCTGCGCTGATGAGCTATGCTCAGCCCAAGGACAAGAAGAAGGATCCAGCCCTGCAAAAATATGAGGGGAGATATCAGATGTACGGAAAGGACGGAAAGTCTCCCTCTGCGATTAGATATGATCCTCATGAGAAACCAGAGAACAAGCGGCTGTATACGCCGTCAGGCATAGAAGAGAAGGTGGCCTATCTTGTTGTCCAGGACGCAAAAGATCCTGAGAGGAGGGATATTTACGCTTTGCCTGAAGGAGTATTGAGCACAGAAAAATCCAAGGGTTACGACGGGCTGGAGAAAAGGGTGTCTTACGAGCTGGCTGACGGCCAGAAGCTCTACTTGGAGCAGCAGGAAGGCCCGTATGATAATGTTTATGCTGCCTTCACAAACGACGTCGATGCGATGAGCGACATGCTCGTCTACCACCTGCTCGCCACTCATCCAGATTACGTCTTGATGCAGACCCCTTCATCCATGTACAGGGGATATTATGAGCATTCTGTGAACTAGAGTTCATTCTGACAAAATTATTAAACCGCACCTGATTCCCTCGCCTGATGAGAGACATCCTACTTATTGGCGGAATGGGCGCTGGCAAGACCTCACTGGCGATTGCCATGAGGAACCAGGACGCTGGCATAAACTATGTTCCCATGGCCTTATACACTGCTTATTCACCTCTTTCCCTGCTGGATACTCATCCCGACCTTCTCGCAATGCCAAAACCCGGATTCCTGGCTGCTGTCACCAATCCTCCTGAAGAGATCGGAGAATTTCATCGCGAAGAGATGGACGACATCGGCCAGAGGATAATCGAAGCTTACGGCGGCACCATAATGGCTGAGATAGCCCTGGCTGCGCGCAAGGACAATGCAAGGAACGTCATCGACAACATCTCCAAGGCATCGAACGTCAGCTATCTCAAGGAGAAAGGCCTCTACATCGTCGGGCTCGACTGCTCCTTCGACACCCAGGTCGAGCGAAGGATGCGGGACCATAAGGGCATGGATCCCGAAGACAGGCCTCATCTGGAGGAGCAGGTCAGGAGAACGAACGAGCACTTCGAGATAGATGACATCCTCAAGCTGACCCATACTATAATCGACACCGAATCCATCGGCCTCGACGATTACCCTTCTGTCGCCGAGGATATCCTCTCGGCAGTTAGATGAATGCTGGGAAGGACCTTGACCGAGATGGGATATAATAGATAAAGGGAATTTAACCACTTCAGAGAAAAAATATAAATAGAAGATAATGATTACCCCATCTTGGGTGATATAAGATGGATAAAAAAACAGGTCTTATCATTGGTTTAACTACTACAGCTGCTTTGACGGTTCCTTCCGCTGCCCAGGCGATTATTCAGACAGAGGGAGGCTATACAATTCCGCATGAGATCGTCTTTGGGACACCCGGAGAGATCAATGGACCTCACCAACTGACACCTGGTGGCTATATGAGCAGATTTGGTTATTCGATTGCTATCCGCCCAGGTGATAATTATACTTCTATCGCTGAACGGCTTTGTGATGAGTTCGGATATGAGCCTACAAGGAAAAATGTGGGACGGGTGCTCCTTAGATTGATGCAGGATAACAATCTTCTCGCCACACAAAAGAATGACTTCATCATGGGAGGGGAAGGTGGTAACGTACCTGGTTCTGATGGGCTTCCAGACCTATTATATTCACAGAACCCTGATGGATCACCCACTGGATTGATATATGTCACATCGATTCAGGAGGGGGATTGCAAGATTGTCGACCTCTCTATTGCGTATCCAGACCTCCCGCCCGGGACAATGATGGCCTTCCCAAGATCAGTTCATCTCGGGCTTGATTGGAACAGGCACGCAGGCAGGTCAATATCCCCATCTTCAAATGATCCGAATGCAGGCACTGCAAGAAGCTTGTATACCTGCTTATTGGAGGATGAATCAGATTTAGAGAGATACCAGCACATGGAATCCAGGGTTATGTATTGGGATGCTTATGAATCCAAAGGTCGCGCACGCGTCTCAGATGTTGTTGATCTTGTCATCAAGATAGGTAAACCTGGCTTCACCCCAAAGGCAGAGGCATCAACTGGAAGGATACAGCTGACCGTGCCATTGCATGAAATTCTTGAGAATGACATGGATCTGCGGAAAGCTGTTGAGAGTAGTTGGAAACGGGCCACGACCTACCGGCCTGGCAGGATTGCGCTTTGAATGATGAGGGGGACCCACAAGCAGAGGAGATTACTTATCCTATTAGCCTTCTTTTATAACCGAAAAGAATAAATAATATCCTCAAATACCCCCGCTTGGGGTGATGATAATGGATCAAGCCGTCGTAATGGAGATTGCCAGCAAGGTAGGTATAAATGTTCATGAGCATTGCAGTCCTTTAATTACGTCCTATCAATGCGTCAGGTCGGATTCGCCCGGTCTGGCTCTCATGGCAGAGCACGTCGCAGATTTCCATAGGCAGAATGTCCCCATTGATCCCAACGACATCACTTGCCTCTTTGATGCAATAGATGAAGTCCAAGAAATTTCTAGGCAACATCCTTCAGAGGATATGCCTTATCTTGCTGCAAGGACTCAGGAGTATTATGGGAGCATCATCTCAGTTGTTCTATGAATCAGAAAGGAAACTGCGGGGGAAGGGACTTTCTCACTGACGTTCGGAGCCTTGCCGCTCCGGGCGCCAAGAGTCGAACCCCTGAACCCACTAAGGGACTGGATATCACGCAAGTCATCGCCAGGAAGGTTTTCTTCCCAGCTCAGCACTCGTCTTGAGTCCAGCGCGTCTGGTCACCTATACAGGTTTTGACCACTTCGCTACCCCCGCAATAGCCATAAGAGAATTCTGAGAGTTTTTAAAGATTTGGTATTGATCATTTTGAAGCCAGATGCCTCGCTGCTTTTATCAAGGCCATGCAGCCCTGCCCTGCGGAGATGACATATTGGTATTCATGACCAGAGGCGCAGTCTCCTGCAGCGAATATCCCGGGGACCGGAGTCTTCGCCTGGCAGTCGATCATGATATGGCCATCCTCGTCCAGCGGGACCGTGCCTTTGAAAATGCCTGTGTTCGCTACCCTGCCTATCTCGATTATCACGCCTTTCACGCTCAGGGTCTTCTCCTCGCCGTCCTGCTCGTATCTCAGGCCGTTGACGAACTTGTCTCCGAGTATCTCTTTGGTCTCCGTGTTGTACAACACTTCTACTTTCGGGTTGCTCTTGACTTTTTCCTGGAGGTATTCGTGGGCCGTGAATTCCTTTCCTCTGACGACCAGATAGATTTTTTCCGCCAGGTCTTTCATGAAGTCCACTGCTTCCAGCCCAGCATCTCCGCCGCCGATTATCGCAACGTCCATTCCCGAGAAGACAGGGCCGTCGCATATTGAGCAGTAGGTAACACCCTTGTTCGCCAGCCTCTGCTCGCCTGGCACGCCCAATTTGCGGGCGTTCGAGCCCGTGCAGATTATGACTGTCTGTGTCTCATAGCTTCCCTTGTCAGATGTGACCTTGAAGTTACTGCCCATTTTCTCCAGCTTTTTCACGATCTCTGTCTTGACCTTTACATCGTTGAACTCCATCTGCTTCTCCATGACTGATGAGAACTCCAAGCCGGTCGTCTTGACAATGCCAGGGTAGTTCAGGACCTCTCCGCTGATGTTGAACTGCCCGCCGAAATTATTTGACAGGATCTCGAACTTCATGCGCTTTCGCGCTGCGTACATGGCTGCAGTCAGGCCTGAGATGCCTGCTCCGATTATGATCGTGTCGTACACGTTCATCCTCCTGTCAAGCCTTTGAGGTATTTTATCGCATTGCCTGGCGAATCACTCTTCTGGATGTATGAGCCGCACACAAGCAGGTTCGCCCCGGCTTCATACGCATCTTTTGCCGTTTCTAAGGCGATGCCCCCATCTACTTCAATGTCCATCTCTGGATTCAGCTTCCTGAGCTGCCTCACCTTGTCCAGGGTCTCTGGCAGGAAGGGGCTGCCGTAGAATCCGGGGTTTACGGTCATGACGAGCACCTGGTCCAGTTCTGACAGGTATTGTTCGATCTCCTCAACAGGTGTCTCGGGGTTTATCGCCAGCCCTGCCTTCTTCCCTTTGGACTTGATGAGTGATATCGCTGCCCGCGCATCCTTGCAGCTCTCGTAGTGGAAGATGAAGACGTCAGCCTTCTCCCAGTTCTGCTCTATCCATTCCTCTGGCTGCTCGACCATGAGGTGTGCTTCATACACTGGTCCTTGAGGCAGCTTGAAGTCGAAGTAGAGCGAGGTGTTCTGGACGAACTTGCCGTCCATGATGTCGAGCTGCACTTTTTCGGCATGGCCTGATACTTTCTCTATCCTTTCGTCCAGCTCTTCCTGGTTTGTGGCGATTATTGCCGGGATTATTTCCGTTTTCATTTTCCCACCCTTGAAATGGACATATCTCACCTATATATAAATTCTTACATGAGATTCCGTATGGGCCATTATCTATAAGGGTTATCGATAGAACTATCTCAATCCGCGGAGCTTGCTCTCGATATCTGTGAGCTCGATTTCGAGCTTGTCGAGCTCTGACTTCGGCTTCGTGGGCTGCGCAGGTCTTGGTTTCGGCCTGTCCACTTTCTTCACGGGCTTCTTGACCGGCTTCGGCTGCTCATGGGGCAGCAAGGATTCAATCTTTCGCTTCTGCTCAATTATCGATGAGAGCTTGGCCGTGGGGAGGTGTATCCTCAGCTGGGCTGTGAGCCTCTGGAGCTCTTTCCCCACCCCCTTCAGCTTCGCCATCTCTGTCAGCTTCTCTTCGTGGATGCGTTTGCGTTCTTGGAAGGCCTTCAAGGAAGTCACCACAGCTTTTGATGACTCCAGTATGTCCTTCCTCAGCTCCACTGGGTCCCTGACGCCGATGAATATTGCTTCGTCCTTTTCCATTCTATAACCCTTCTGGCTCGAACAAGGTCTTGTCGATGAAGCTCATCTTCCTCTGGACTTCATCTAGTTCGTTCCGCCACTGGTCGAGCTCTGCTTCCTCGTGCGATTTTAGCTCTTCTATCTTCTTTATGGTGGCTCTCCCTTCGTCCAGTTTGCCCTTGATCGAGTTGATGATTTCAATAATCTCCTTGTACTCGTCAATTTTCACGAAAATCGGAGCAACATCTTTATGCTCTTCTCTCATAGGTATCACCCTGATTCGAACAGCTTGCTGTCTGCGAGCAAAAACTTTCGTTGCAGGTCTTCGAAGACCCTTCGCAGTTTTGTCAGCTCGTTCTCTTCTTTTGACTGTCGCTCAGCATAATGGAACACCGTCTCGTCGAATGCCTTCAGCCCTGACTTCATGCCGGTTAGGTGCTCAAGTATGTTTCGGTATTCTTTCACATTCACGAATATGTCTCCTTCATGCCTAATCCTTCCCCCGAAGTATGGCATCGGGGGACCTGGCATGACTGGTTCTGGTACCGGAGGAATATGGGGGAGCTGGTCCAATATGTTATCAAAGTGCTCAGCCTCTCTGTGCAGCTCATGGACCGGTGGGAGATGCGTTGTGTGTCGCATCGCTCTAGGATGGGGAGGCGGGTGCGGCGGAGGATGGGGAGGCGGATGTATGGGTACTGGATGCGCGTGTCCAGGCGGCCTAGGCAGTTCATGGAATGGCGCTGCTGCTTTCTGAGGCTCTGGTATGTGCAGGTCCATCGGCTTGTCGTCCATGAAATCAGGCAGCATGGGCTTTTCAGGGCCTGCACCGGCATCAGGCAGGGGCAATCCCATCTCCTTTGCTGACATCGGGTGAGGTGGAGCGTACTGGGGTGGTGGCTGTATACTGACCGATTTGTACCCTTCCATGATGGGCGGCGGCGCTGGCGGTGCGTCTAACTCACCGAACGGGCCGACATCCTTATTCTTATCTTTCTTGAAGAAACCAAACATTCCCTCACCACCAGGTGAATCAACAGTTACAGTCTATTAAAACTTTTAGTATCATTATAGAATGGTAATCGTTAAAAAGGTGTCGTCAGGCCTGAATGTTCATTGATGGCTGAATATATTCTCAATAACAACAATTAATAAAAGGGAGACTAAACCCCCTCCATTTTTTAGGATGAAAGGATTCAAGGGGCGGGATATCATATCCATCAGCGATTTCTCTAAGCAGGAGATCCTTCACGTGTTGGACACTGCCAAGAACTTCGAGAACTATCGCAACCCCTCTCTTCTCAAAGACAAGATGCTCGCCACCCTTTTTTTCGAGCCGTCCACCAGGACCAGGATGAGCTTCGAGGCCGCGATGCATTTCCTCGGCGGCAGGGTGATTGGGTTTTCTGATGCCCGGCTCACTTCCATCTCAAAGGGCGAATCGCTCTGGGATTCCATACGCATAGTGGAGGGATACAGCGATGTGATCGTCATGAGGCACCCATTCGAAGGCTCTGCCCGGCTGGCAGCTGAGGCTGCTAACATCCCTATCATCAACGGCGGCGATGGGGCCAACCAGCACCCCACCCAGACCTTCCTCGACCTCTTCACGATCTACAAGAGCAAGGGGACTATCGACAAGCTGAAGGTCGGCTTCTTAGGTGATCTGAAGTACGGCAGGACCGTGCATTCTCTTGCCCGCGCCCTCTCTTTGTTCGGGGCAGAGATGTATTTCATCTCACCTGCCGAGCTGAGGATGCCCAGTGATGACATCGAACACCTCAAGAAGGAAGGCATCGTTTTCCATGAGGTGGAAGACCTCATCGGGACCTGTCCGAAGCTTGATGTCCTATACACGACCAGGATACAGAAGGAGCGCTTCCCTGACGCTGCCGATTACGAGAAGGTCAAGGGTGTATACAGGGTTGACAATTCCATGCTCAAGCACGTGAAGCCGGAGCTGAAGATACTCCATCCGCTTCCCAGGGTCGATGAGCTGAGCCCTGAGATCGACAACAGCCCCCATGCGGTCTATTTTGAGCAGGCCGCCAACGGTGTGCCGGTGAGGGCCGCGCTGCTTGCGCTTGTGCTGGGTGTTGCAGAATGAAAGAGCTAAAGGTGACTGCGATAGAGAACGGGTCTGTGATAGACCACATCCCCACTGACAATACATTCAATGTCATCGGGATACTCAAGCTGGACAGGCATGACGACACGATATTGATAGCCACCAACCTGCCGAGCAAGAAGCTTGGCAAGAAGGGCATAGTCAAGGTCTCTGGCAGGCAGCTCACCAAGGATGAGGCGAACAAGATAGCCCTTGTGGCCCCTGACGCCACAATCAACATCATAAAGGATTTTGAGATTGTGGAGAAGCTCAAGGCGTCCCTTCCAAAGCAGCTCGTCAATGTCTCCAAGTGCTTCAACCCGAACTGCATCACCAACAGGGACAGTGTGGTACCCAAGCTCTGTGTCGAGTCTGCCAGGCCGTTGAGGCTGCGCTGCGAGTACTGTGAGCGCTCGATGACACAGAAAGATATACAGCTGGTCTAGATGAATATTGCCATTCTCAACGGGAAGGTCTTCCTCCCAGGCATGATTACTGAGGCCAACCTCCTTATAGAAGATGGAGTCATAAAGAGCATCTCCAAGCAGAGGCTTCCTGCTGACAAGGTTATCAATGCCCGAGGATTGTATGTATTGCCAGGCATCATCGACTGCCATGTCCACATGCGCGAGCCTGGCCAGACTGAGAAGGAGGATTTTGTGACAGGCAGCTGCTCTGCTGCAGCAGGAGGCGTGACCACATTCCTTGACATGCCCAACAACAGACCGCCTACCTTGACCAAGGACCTGTTGGAAGAGAAGAGGCGGCTCGCAAAGAGATCGGTCGTGAACTTCGGTTTCCACTTCGGATCATCCCCCGACACATTGAACGAGCTTGTCCCTGAAAACACAGCCTCGACCAAGGTCTTCCTTGATGAGAGCACTGGCAGCCTGTCAATAACAGATGACACTGTCCTGGAGCAGGTCTTCAGGAGAAGCAGGCTCGTGACTTGCCATGCTGAGGGAGAGAATGTCAGAAAGGCCCTGGAGTTTTCCCATAAGACATCGACTCCTGTCTCGATTTGCCATGTCAGCACTGCTCAAGAGCTGCAGGCTCTGCAGAAGGATCCGCCGCTGGGCATCGAGGCCTGCCCCCACCATCTATTCCTAAGCCAAAATGATGACACCGGACCCTTCACCTTGATGAAGCCCCGCTTGAAGCCTAAGGATGATGTGGCCGCGTTATGGCAGGCAATCTCGAACGGTCTGATTACCCACGTAGCTTCTGATCATGCACCGCACACGATCGAGGACAAAGAGGGAGGCATGCCGCCGTACGGCGTTCCAGGCGTTGAGACAATGCTTCCCTTGCTGCTCGACGCTGTCAACAAAGACAGGCTCAAGCTCAATGACGTCGTCAGGCTTTGCAGCCAGAATCCTGCCAGGATCTTCAAACTGCAGGGCAAGGGTTCTATCAGTGTAGGCAACGGCGACCTCACCCTCGTCGACTTGAAGCTCAAGAGGAAGGTCAAAGCAGATACGCTGCATTCGAAGTGCGGCTGGACACCCTATGAGGGAAAAACCCTTAAAGGATGGCCTGTATACACAATAATCAACGGCACGTTGGTCTATGACGAAGGCGCCATGATCCCCGGACAAGGAATGGAGGTTAAATATGAAAGAGATCGCAAGGATCCTGCTTGACATCAAGGCGATTAAGTTCAGCCCTGACAAACCATTCACCTATGTCTCCGGTATCAAGAGCCCTATCTATACTGACAACAGGCTTCTCATCTCTTACCCCGAGCAGAGGAAGAGGATCATTTCAGCTTTCAAGGAACTGGTTGAGAAAAATAAACTCCAGCCAGATGTGATAGCTGGGACAGCATCAGCAGGCATACCGTTCGCTTCGTGGCTTGCAGAAGCACTGGATCTCCCTATGGTCTATGTCAGGAAAGCCACCAAGGAGTATGGGGCTGCCAAACGCATAGAAGGTATCCCCCCCAAGGGAAAGAAGGTCATGCTGGTGGAAGACCTGATCTCAACAGGCGGCAGCTCACTCTCTGCGATTGAAGCTCTGAGAGAGGCTGGAGCCAAGGTTGAGCACTGCGTAGCCATCTTCAGCTATGGCATGCAGAAGGCTGTTGACGGCTTCAAGGATGCAGGCATCACCTTACACCACTTGACCGGGTTCGAAGAGGTCATCGACGAAGCTATTGCCGCCGGATATATGAAAGAGGCTGACAAAAGGATTGTCTTATCATGGGCCAAGGATCCGAAAGGGTGGAAGCCGTGATCATAAAGGGGAAACAGAGCCTGATTCCCGCCTGCGACCTCGCAAGCATCGACGAGCTGAGGCATCTGGTTGAGCAGACCCATGGCTTAGAAGGCATCGGCGCCTACAAGATCGGGTTCCAGTTGGCCTTGCCCTTCGGCCTGAAGGAGGTCGTGAAATGCATTAGGGGGCTGACGGACAAGCCTATCATATATGACCATCAGAAAGCCGGCACAGACATACCGGCTACAGGAAAGAAGTTTTTCAAGGCCTGTGAGGGTGTCGACGCTGTGATCATCTTTCCCCAGGCAGGGCCTGTGACAGAGGAGCAGTGGATCAATGATGCTAAAGAGGCTGGGATGCCTGTCATCGTCGGTGGGGAGATGACCCACCCGGGTTACCTTCAGAATGACGGTGGTTTCTTGGCGAATGATGCGCCTGAACGTATATACAAGCTTGCATCCTCTTTGGGTGTCACGGATTTCGTGGTGCCGGGGAACAAGCCTGAGCGCATCATCCATTACAGGGAGCTGTTTGACGATCTCGGCATAACACCCACTTTCTATTCGCCTGGACTGGTCAGTCAGGGCGGTGAGCTCACCACCGCAGCTGCTGCCGCAGGAGAGAACTGGCACGCAATCGTCGGGCGCGCGTTGTACGACGCCAAGGACATCAGGAAGGCTGCTGAACAGCTGTTGGCTTTCCGCAAAGAATAAATAACCCCTCATCCTCTTTTCGCTTATGAGACCTTCTATCGGTGTGTGCGGCTCGGCCGGACAAACATCAAAAGAGACTGAGGCTAAGGCTTTCGAGATAGGCAGAGAAATCGCCAAACGCGATGTTGTTCTTCTCACAGGTGCCACAACAGGAGTTTCGTTGGCTGCTGCCAAGGGTGCGAGGAGCGAGGACGGATTGGTGATTGGCATCAGCCCTGCCCCGAACAGGGAGAAGCACAAAGAGCTAGGCATGCCTGTTGAGCCATTCGATAGCATAATCTTTACCGGCCACGGCTGGAAGGGTCGCAACGTCATCTTTGTGAGGAGCTGCGACGCTGTCGTGATAATCGCCGGCATGGCAGGCACCCTCAACAAATTCACAGTTGCCTTTGACGACGAGAAGTACATCGGCGTGCTGAAGGGCTCTGGATTTGTGACAGAACTGCTTCCACAGATATCGAAGGCGATCGACAAGGGCGGCCAGGCAGAGAATGTCTTCTTCGAATCTGATTCCAAGGCTTTGATTGGTGAGTTGGTTGAAAGGATTAAGGGATGAAATAGATATTTTATCCAAATTAGAAAGCTTTATAATAGTGCCAATTTCCCCATTATATTATGCTTTTTCGAAATGCTTCAATAAAAGATGTAAATCACTGTACTCAGCTTGCTAAACAAGAAAATGAAAGTTATTGGACCAAATTAGATTTTTTTAATTGCATACAAAATACGAATGCCATTTTCTTGGTTGTGGAAATAGATAACAATTTGGTTGGTTACCTCACTGGTTTTATTGTGCCGACTAAAAACGATGAAGCCCTGATACATGAATTGAGAATTGATTTAAAATATAGGGGACAAAAAATAGGGACAAAATTAGTAGATAAATTTTGTAAAGAGGCATTTCGAAAAGGTGCAAAGACGATTTATGCAATGATTGAACCAAAATTAAAATCATTTTATATTGATTCATGTAAATTTAAAGAATCGGGTAATTGGATTGAAGCTTCTAGAAAATTTGACGAAGAAAAATAAACTGCCCATTCATTGAGAAAAAAGGAGGCATAATCGTAAGGCAGGCAATTTCCTTTTTATCGCTTTGCAGCTGGCGGACGGGATGCCTATTTATATTGATGTGAGAATTTTTTTAGGATGATTGCCTTTTACTTCAACATCGACCTTATCGTTGACAATATTGACTACTGCGTGTGTTTCACTTGCCATTCCTTTATCAGCTTCATTTTCAACCAAAGATTGGATTGAAAAATATGGGACACCATCATGGATGTGCTGTTTATCCCAATGCAGATGGCTGTTGAACACTGCAATGACTTTATTTGATGTAGAAATAATATTTCTGATATCTTTCCTGTTTGCAATGAGGCAGTTTTCAGGCATCCCTTCGAACCAGGGATTTCCTGTTAGGTCTTGGTCAGCCAACCCATGATGGACAAACACCACACATTTTTTATTGGTCGTGTCCAATTCTTTTTGTAGCCATATTTTTTGTTCACCCTCAACCCAACTGGTCCTATCTTCAGATACTTTTGAAAACAAGACTATGAAATGAAATCTGCCTGAATCAAATGCGTAATATAAGCTCTTTTGATGGAATAATTTTGAAAGTTCCTCTTCAGAGATATTTTTCAAATCTTTATTTCCTGCGACATAATAAACAGTGCACCTTAGCTTCTTCAGCAATTGAACTATGTAATTGATATGTTCCTTGTCTTTGATTTTGTTATCCTGTTCAATCAGATCGCCCAGAACAACTACAAATTCGGGTTTTATTTTATTGTTCATTTCTTTGACAAAATTATCCAAATATATTTTTACATCTTTATTCATCTTTCGTAGAACTCCTTTATGATGGCCTTCCGGACCCAGATGGATGTCGGTTATGATTGCGAACTTCATAATCCTGTCGGGAGGTCGATGAACGCCGTAGATATCTTGAACTTCTTCTTGAGGTGGCCTGCCAATGCTTTCAGGCCGAGGGTCTCTGTGGCGTAATGGCCTGCGAAGATTATGTTGAGGCCGAGCTCTTTCGCAACAGGTATGGCTATGTGCTGCGTCTCGCCTGTGAGCAGAGCGTCCAGACCGAGCCGCTTCACTTCTTCCAGCGCATAGCTGCCATCTCCTGAGATTATTCCGATCCTCTTGACTGTTGTCGGCCCGTGATGCGCCACAATTGATCTCGTTCCGAGCGATGAGTTGATCTTGGAGACAAACTTAGATAAGGGTATTGCTTTCTCGAGCGTGCCAATCTTGCCCAGGGGGATTGATTCATATCTGCCGAAGTCACCCGCTTGCTTCAGCCCTAACAGCTTGAGGAGCTGGGCGTTGTTCCCCAGCACCGGATGCGCATCTAGGGGTAGGTGAGCAGCGTATAGTGCCAGTCCGTTCTTGATTGCGGCCCTTATCCGGAAATACAGTGAGCCTGTGAGCGGCTTGGGTATGCCCCAGAAAAGGCCGTGGTGCACAAATAGTATGTCTGCCTGCGACGCGGACTCTATGCTCTCGACAGAGGCGTCCACTGCGAAAGCTGCCTGTTTCACATCCCGGTCAGAAGATATCTGGAGGCCGTTCAGGCTCTTGTCCTCGATCTCCCGTACTCTCAGGAGGTCATCGCTGTAGCTGACGAGCTCCCGAAGGCTAACCATGTTTAAGGGCCTCTGCTATCACTGGCGAGATGTCGATCCTGTTTGTCTTGTGGGGGATTGTGTTTGTCGTCACAACTTTCGCGCCCAGCCTCTTGAGCTTGAGATCTGCCTTGCCTGAGAATATGCCGTGCACACCTATGCAGATTATGCTTCGTGGCCGGTGCTTCTTCACTTCTTTCACAGTCTCCATCATGGTGTGGCCTGAGCTGATGATGTCGTCCACCAGTATTGCGGTCTTGCCTTTCAGGCCGTCCTTGAACCCCGATATCTTCACGTTCCTGTCGCCATAGCGTTTCTTCAGGAGTATCCTTGCCTTGGTCCCGGAAAGCTTGGCCACTTTCCTTGCCCATTGGTATGACTCTGCGTCAGGCCCGACTATGAAAGCGTCTGAGTGGTGCTTCTTGATGTACTCTGCTATCGCTCCCACTGCAGAAAGCCTTGTCGATTTGGTGGGGAATATCTTGCTTAGCCTGTGTACGCGGTGGAGGTGCGGGTCTATTGTGATTACCCTGTCCGCATACCTGGAGAGCAAGCGCCCGAAGATCATGTTGGAGATGCATTCTCCTTGGTTGAATCGCTTGTCCTGCCGCATGTATGGCATGTACGGCGCGACCAGGGTTATGCTCTTGGCCCCAAGCTCTTTTGCTGTGGCCAGGGCGAAAATGAGGGGCATGACCTTGGCATCCGGGCGGTGTATCTGCGCGACAACAACCAGCTCCTTTCCCTTGACCTCAGGTATTTTTATCAGGCCCTCGCCGTCCGGGAAGTCATGCTTTCCGAACTGAACATAAGAAGACTTGGCGCGCCGTGCCACCTTCCTGGCCAGGTCAGACGACTCCTCGAACGACGCGATTATCATATCACTCTTTCTTGTGCTGTGCCTATTTAAAGGTTTCTGGTTAGTGTTTCAAAGGGAAGAACGTCCCGTCCACACAGCTCCTCTCCCCGGCCGGTGTTGCGCACCGTCCGCAGATGCCGTTGCCGCACATGGTCTGGTATTCTATGGAGGACAGGATGTTTTCTGGCTTGATGTGCTTCTTCTCTATCTCGATGGCTTTCTGTTGCATCTGTTCAGGGCCGCAGTTGATGCATATGTCTGGCTTGAATGCGAGCATATGCCTCTCGAGTATGTCTGTCACCAGTCCTTTCTCGCCGTAGCTTCCGTCGTCGGAGACACAGCTGACTTCCTTGCATGCCAGCGGGAATTCCTTGAGGAACGAGAGGTGCTTCTTGTCCTCCCCTCCCACCAGCAGGCACGTGTCTGGTTTCCTTTTGGCGAGCAGGTGAAGGGCGGCCACCGCAGTTCCCCCCACCACCAGTAATGCCTTGCCTCGTATCTTGAGCGGGTTGCCGTACGGCCCCCTTATATATAATGGGTCTCCTGGATTAAGCTTTGCCAGCTCGTCTGTGAACCGCCCTCTCGGCTTGAACAGCAGTGTGGCCGGCTCGTCGTCGAATATGGCAAAGGGCTTCTCTCCCTTTCCGGGTATCCAGGCGAATATGAACTGGCCGGGCTGGATGTCGTAGTTCTTGTCCAGCTTCAGCAGGATTAGGTTGTCTGCGAGCTGCCTCCTCTCTGCTATCTTGAACTTGACATATTTCATGTTGGTTTCCTTCAAATGTCTTGGCGCAGCATCACTGCCTGTCTCAAAATCCCCCTTCAGGGCCTTGAAGTACAGTTTCATCTCTGACGTATTCATCCCTGCCAGGGCTGACCCTATGCCGAAGAAGCTTGCGCCGGCTTTCTTGTATCGTTTGATGTCTTCTGCGGTTGAGATTCCGCCGCAGGCGATTATGGGCTTGTCTGTCAGATGCCTTATCTTCTTCACGCAGGCTATACCAAGGTTGAGTATGGCTTTGCCTGACACCCCGCCTTGTTTGTTGCTCAGCACATCGTGCCCGTCTACTTTGAACTCTGTTGGGCCTTTGGTGTTTATGGCTACAAAGCCCCGAGCCCCTCCTCCGAGCGCTGCTTTGATGGTTGTCTCCATGTCTAGATTGGGTGATATCTTCACAACGACCGGTTTTCCGAAGGAAGCAGCTGTATGGGTAAGCTTCTCTACCAGCTCCGGGTCCTGGCCGCAGGCCTGCCCGTAGCGCTTGGAATGCGGGCAGGATATGTTGAGCTCGAAGCCATCCACGAGACTGACAAGGGTTCCGGCAACGTGTTTGATATCCTGTTCTGTACTGCCGAAGATTGATGCGAGCAGGAACTTATCTTTGGGAATCTTCGCTTTCTTAAGTCTCTCAGCGAACTCTTTGCAGCCCGGGTTTGCCAGGCCCACAGCGTTTATGAACGAGAACGGCGTATACTGGGCCAATATCGGCTCGCGGTTGCCTTCCTTGGGCTCTGGCCCGATGCTCTTGGTTGTGAGGATGCCGATCTCTGGTATCTCGTTGGCTATCCGCTCAAGGACCGGCACCTCGGTCATGACTATGCCTGAAGGTATGGTGAATGGGCCGGATATGGGCTTGCCGAACAGGGAATAGGTGGCCATTGGCTCCGAAATCATTGTATTGCTTAATAAAATTAATGTTTCCAGGGTTTCCACAGGAAACAGGGGGGTGTGTTTTGAGGATTTATGTATACTGCTGCCCCTGGAGAGCCTTGGAAAAGGCGGAAACCGGGTTTCCACAGGAAATCAAGGTGGCTGAAATCCTTGAAGATATAGCTTATAAAGCCCCTATTTAAAAATAAAAGTATTTATAAAGGAGTTATGCTTCTCCATTTAAAAACAAGGGGTGGAGGTGTCACTCATGCCGAAAAAGGTAGCCAAGAAGGGACCCAAGAAGGATTTGAAGAAGGATTTGAAGGTGTGGAAGAAGGAGATTCAAGTAGTTAACATTGTTGTAAGTACTTCACTCGGGCATGACATCCCGCTTGAGAAGATGGCGGCGACGCTCAGCAACACAGAGTACAATCCTGAGCAGTTCCCAGGCCTGGTCATAAGGATAAAGGAACCAAAGACTTCTGCCTTGATCTTCAGCTCTGGTAAGATTGTGTGCACGGGCGCGCGATCCATGGACAAGGTCGAGGAGTCTATTAAGAAGATAATCAAGAGCCTTGAGAAGATAAACGTCAAGATAACCATTAAGCCTGATATCAAGATCCAGAACATTGTTGCCTCAGGGAGCGTGGGCATGCCCCTTAACCTTAACGTGCTGGCCATGAAACTGGATAACACTGAATATGAGCCAGAGCAGTTCCCAGGCCTGGTATACAAGCTGCCCGAAGCCAAGGCGACGTTCCTGTTGTTCAGCAACGGGAAGATTGTGTGCACCGGCACCAAGAGTGAGGAAGAGGTGCATAAGGCGCTGGACAAGCTCGTAGAGAACCTGAAGAAAGCTACGAAGTGACCGGAAAATTTTTGGTTTTTTCATGATTACCCTTTTAAAGGATTAGATTATCCCATTAGATGGTGGGCTGGATGGACGCTACCGAGCAGATAGGAAAATTCAAGGAATTCATGGAGAACTATTACCAGACCAAGCTCCTTGAACAGGTGAGGAAGGGGGATAAGTTTCTGGTGGTGGACTTCTCCGAACTGTCCAGGTTCGACCCTGGACTGGCTGAGGAGCTGCTTGAGCAGCCTGAAGAGGCCTTCAAGGCGGCAGAGCTCGCCGTGCTGCAGTTCGACCTCCCTGCTGACTTAAAACGTTTTCATGTCAGGTTCAGGAACCTTCCTCAGTCCTCTTCCATCCTCATCAGGAATATCCGGAGCAGCCATATCAATAAGCTCCTTTCGGTTGAGGGTGTTGTCCGGCAGAAGAGCGAGGTGAGGCCGCAAGTTACCAATGCCAGGTTCGAGTGCCCTAGCTGCGGCAACGTCATCCCGATCATACAGGTCGACTCATCATGGAAGGAGCCGACGAGGTGCAGCTGCGGCAGGAAGGGCAAGTTCAAGCTCCTCTCCAAAGAACTGGTCGATGCTCAGGGATTGGTCATTGAGGAGGCTCCCGAAGACCTCGAGGGCGGGGAGCAGCCGAAGAGGATGAATGTCTTCTTGAAGAATGACCTGGTCTCGCCGCTGTCAGAGAAGAAGACCAACCCGGGCACCAAGATAATACTGACCGGTCAGGTCAAGGAAGTACCGATAATCTCTCATAGGGGTACCAAGTCCACCCGGTTCGATCTGTTGATAGACGCCAACTGTGTTGAGACCGCTGCAGAGGACTACTATAACATCGAGATCTCATCTGAGGAAGAGGCGCAGATAAAGGAGATAGCTTCAGACCCGAAGTGTGTACAGCGCCTTGTGAATTCCGTTGCTCCATCAATCTATGGTTTCAGCAAGATCAAGGAGGCCCTGCTTCTCCAGCTCGTCGGGGGTGTGCATAAGGTGCGGGCAGACGGCATGATAACCAGGGGTGATATGCACATCCTGCTTGTGGGGGATCCTGGGGCGGGCAAGTCCCAGCTGCTCAAGCGGATGAACCTGGTTGCCCCTAAGTCGAGGTATGTTAGCGGCAAGGGTGTCAGTGGGGCAGGTCTCACTGCCAGCGTGGTCAAGGATGAGTTCCTCAAGGGGTGGAGCCTCGAGGCCGGCGCATTGGTCTTGGCCAGCAACGGCGTGTGCTGCATAGATGAGTTCGACAAGATGGGTACGGAGGACCGGGCCGCGATGCACGAGGCCCTGGAGCAGCAGACCGTCAGCATAAGCAAGGCCAACATCCAGGCAACGCTCATCGCAAGGACTACGGTACTCGCAGCTGCAAACCCGAAGCTTGGAAGGTTCGACCCTTATGATATACTCGCCAACCAGATCGACCTGCCGCCCACGCTGATCAACCGCTTCGACCTCATCTTTCCCATGAAGGACCTTCCTGACGTGGAGATGGATGAGAAGATGGCCTCTCACATCCTTAACCTCCACCAGCACCCTGATGTGGATGAGCCTGAGATACCCACTAAACTCCTAAAGAAGTATATCGCTTATGCGAGGCAGAATATCCATCCTGTCTTGACAGACGGCGCCTTGAGCGAGATCAAGGAGTATTACCTCAAGATGAGGAACATGAGCGCTGGGGAGGGGGGGATAAGGGCAGTTCCCATAAGCCCGAGGCAGCTCGAGGCCATGATCAGGCTCTCAGAAGGCGCTGCCAAGATGCGCATGAGCAGCAAAGTCACAAAGAGAGATGCCAAGCGCGGCGTTGAACTGCTGCATTACTGCCTGTCCCAGATAGGTATCGACCCGGAGACCGGCAAGATAGACATCGATAGGATAACCACTGGCATCCCAGCTACCGAGCGGGGCAAGATAGTGACGATCAAGGAGATAATCTCTGAGCTGGAGGAACAGCTCGGCAAGACCATACCTATCGACGACGTGATCAGGATGGCGGCAGAGAAGGGCATCTCTGATGACAAGGTCGAGGAGGCCGTGGAGAAGCTCAAGCGCTCAGGCGACATATTCGAGCCCAGGCACGGTTTCATATCAAAGATTTAGGTGAATGCATGGCAACAACACAGTCCCGCCTCGTGGCGGTCAAGCTGGACATCAGCAGCGTATTATCTTCTGACTACCGCGAGGAAGAGGGTTGGGAGCCCAATTACCTGCTGCTGGGTGATGCTACCAAGGTGTCGAGGATAAACGTCATCGGCATGGTGGTCGACCGGGCAGAGAACGCCTGCACGCTTGATGACGGGACCGGCCTGTTGCCCCTCAGGTTCTTCGAGAAGGGCCTGGACATCCCGGCTGTCGGCACGCCGGTGTTGGTGATCGGCCGCCCGAGAGAGTTCAACGGCGAGCGGTTCCTGGCCTCGGAGATAATGAAGCCTTTGGCCAGCACGAAATGGGTGGAGCTGAGAAGGCTGGAGCTGAAGGGCCGGACCAAGACGGACAAGAAGGAAGCTGCTGAGGAAGGCATCGGCAATGCTGAGACCCTGCTTAAGCTGATCAAGGACATGGACAAGGGAGATGGTGTCGACTCTCAGGAGCTCGTGAAGGCCGCTGGCATGTCTGATGCTGACAGCATCCTGGAGTCCCTGCTGAGGGATGGGGAGATCTTTGAGGTCAAGCCTGGAAGGGTAAAGCTTTTGGGTTAGAGCAGGGGGGAGATGAAGACTTCTATTATGGCTGCTATCACCAGCAGGGCGAGGGCTATGAAGATGAGGTTGGACGTGTCGATGATTATGCGCCTGAACTTGTCTGTCTCGAAGCTATGTCTGACTATGGAGATGGATAGTATTCCGCCGGCGAGCCCTGCTATGATGTAGGCGATGACCTCGGCAGAGCCGTGCCAGAACACCTTGTGGAAGCCCGAGAAGACCGAACTCACCCCACCCCAGACCTTTGCTGCGCCTGTGGTACCGAGGTGGGTTGCAAGCTGGTTGTTTATGAGGTTCCCGATGTACACTCCTATGACTGACGCGTTCCATATGAGCACGAATATGGCTCCGAAACCGTAGATTATCGCGAACAGTATGCAGAAGAACATGACGCCCAAGTTGTTGATGAATATCCTCAGCAGCGCACCTGGCAGGACCGCGTTGCCGGTCACGTTCGAGTTTATGTTATTGATGGTCTCCTGCTGCGCACCGAACAGTGCAGAGGTGGCTGTGCCTGGCAGCACCAGGTACCAGAACACTACCGATATCAGCGCGCCAAGGAACAGGAAAGACAGCACCCATATCGCCTTGGAGTGCTCCTTCAGCAGCGAGAGCTCGCTTTCGAGGTTCTCGTCCTTCTTCTCCTCCAGCTTTATGGTACCATATATCAGGGGGATTGTTGCGAGCGTGGTCAGGAATACCATTATCAGGCTGGCGTAGCTCGCGAAGATCCACCAAGAAAGCCCTAAAGCCACAGAGTTATAGCAGAACCCCACTATCACCATCACCCACGGCTTGGACTCTGCTGCCAGAGGGTTTGTGACAGATTCTAGGACCATGGTCAGGAATCGCCAACCTGTTTTTATAAATGTTTCGACAGGTTTATATAAAAACCTGCACCCCCTCCTGTCATGGATTACGAGAAACTGCTCGACAAGGCCGTTGAAGAGCTGCCCGAATCGACCCAGAAGAGCGAGCGCTTCGAGATACCGAAGGTTCGGGGGCACTTACAGGGCAATAAGACGGTCGTGAGTAATTTTGCACAGATAGCCCAGGCTTTGCACAGGGAGCCTGCCCACATCCTGAAGTACATCTTGAAGGAGTTGGCCGCTCCCGGCGACCTTGATGCTGGCCGGGCCAGCATAGGCAGGAAGCTGTCGGCAAGCGCTATCAACCAGAAGATTCTCCTGTACGCGCGCACCTTTGTGATGTGCGGTGAGTGCAGGAGGCCTGACACGACCATCGAGAAGAAAGGCAACATAACCTTCATGAAGTGCTCTGCTTGCGGGGCATCGAAACCCATCCATGCCAAGATTTAGCATCAGTGTGAAAAAGCACGTGGCAGGCGAGAGGCTATTGATTTCTCTCTGTGATTCGGAGCTGCTGGGGAAGAAGTTCTCTGAAAAGAGACTGCAGCTGGATTTGGGTTCTGCTTTCTACAAGGGAGAAGAGATGGAAGAAGAGAAGATCAGTGTCCTGTTGTCCGGCGCATCGATTGTGAACGCTGTCGGAACACGTAGCCTCGCCTTGCTGCGCCAGATGGGTTATGAGATGGATGCCATCAAGGTGAAGGGCATCCCGCACACCCAGCTGATATTGATATGAAGGCCAGACGTATTCTTGCGGAGGGGCGGGTCCAGGGCGTCTTCTTCAGGGATTACACCCGCCGTCTTGCCAAAGAGCTCGGCATCATTGGATGGGTGCGCAACACCGACGACGGCAAGGTGGAGATATTGGCTGCTGGCGAAAGGATGGGGGAGTTCATAGAATTTTTGAAGGAAGGTTCTTCCGCATCACGGGTTACCTGTCTGAAGGTCCTGGATGCCGAGGATTTTGATGGCGATGATTTCTCTATCAGGTCCTGACGGATGGGTCCTAGCCGAACCACTTGCCTAATCCTTCCTGGCGTTCATGCTCCCTGCCGAACACATCTTCTATGCGGCGCTTGGTCAGCTCGAGTACCTGCTGCTGGTAGGCCGGCAGGTCGTACTTCTGGGCCAGGCTTATGCTGGGCGCGAGGTATTTCGTGACCGACCCTTCCGATATCGTGAATATGATCTTGCCACTGCACTTCGTGCAATTGCCTATGAGGGGTGGCCGCCTGAACTTGTGGTTGCACTTGACACACCTGAACTGTTGCATGGAGAACTTCCTGAGGTTGCCCTTGATATCCCTTATCAGGTGTTTTTCGATCACCATCTTGGCTACGTCTGCCGCGTCTACCGCCCTCACCTTGTCTGCGATCTCCATCTGGCCTTTCAGCTTCTCTTGCATGCTCGGCAGGGTCTTGTAGGCAGAGCAGGTGACTCCAGAGTTGATGTTTGAGATGTTGTGGGTGAATCCCATCTTCTCGTATTCGCGGTCAGTGCCGAGGAAGTCCTTGATCTGCTCTACTTCGATGGACCAGGGGTACTGGTATTTCTCTGCTGCCTCATAGAATTTCAGGGAATAATTCCATACGACGTCAATCCCGTGCACCATGTCGTCCACTTCTGAAGGGTCCAGCCTCGACGTCAGCACCAAGGGGGAATCCATGGTCCTCCCTCCACGCTTGTCTGGCAGGAACTGGCGTGAGAAGTTGAGGAAGGCGTCCATGAGCAGCATTACGCAGCATTCGTCTCCGTCGCAGTCTCTTCTCATGGCTGCATGATACAGGGGGTGTGCGTAGCACCCTTGCGTCTCTGAGAAGCCGATTATCCTGCCGACCATGCCCGCGGATATGTGTGGTGCCAGTCCTATGACCAGGTGGCCGACAAGGTCGTTCTTCTTTTTCAGCCTGTAGAATTTCTTTAGGCCGTAGAGCTTGACTAACATCTCATCAATGAAGTTTGCCACCCGGAAGAGTACGGAATCCGCGGATTCCTCGATGAGGTCTTTCGATGAGGGAAGTATTACATCTTGGGGGAATATCTCCACCAGTTGGTCCCCTCGTTCCAGCGGCCTTCCCTTGCAGTCATGTGCGTATCCTAGCTCCTTGAGCCGTTCCACTGTCTGCTTTATCTCATTCGGCTTGAAGTGTGTTATCGGCAGCTCGGTCATGTCATACCTTGTGGTGCCGTCCTTGTTCACCGTGATGTCATGGCAGGCCCTTAGTATCCCTTTCCCGAGGTGCTCTGGTATATGGTCCTTGTTCGATGTGCCCCTGACCCCCTTTATGAGGTCGGGGTATGTCTTCATGCCCAATTTTTCAAGGGCCTTGTCGAAGTAGGGCTTTATGTCGATCGTGCGGTTGGAATATGAATTGCCCTGTGTCTTTTTTCCGCATTTCTCGCACACAGAGAATATTGTCTCTCCGCAATTCTCGCATTTACGCTCAGGGAAGTCCGCGGTGATTTTTCCTAGCTCAAGTGCTGCCTGGAACGACCTGAGCCGGCCTCCTTCCGTGCCCACGGGGAAGAGTACGTGCGGGCTGCCTGTCAAGGCGCGCATCTTTGCCTTCTCTGGCCTTCCCATCCTTGCGCCGATGAACGTGCCCGACTTGTCTCTTAGCTTGATCCCGGACACTTCTGTTATCAATGACAATGGGTCTTTCGACTCTGACGCCTTGATCTGCTCGATTTTCTTTTTCAGCGCCGCCTTGTCGCTGATGGAGAAGAGTGCGTCCAGTATCTCTGCGTGCGGCCGTTCTATCACGGCGTTCTCCGATGCCACTGCGATGTGCGGGCACCCTATCTCTTCCAGCAGCCTCTTGGGTTTTTCCTCGATTGGCATGGATATCTTGTCGAGCGTTTCGTTGGAGAAGTGTGCCTTTGCTCCTTCGAACCATCTTAGCAGCCCTAGCAGACCTTCCTTTTCAATGGACTTCCAGTGATATGTGTAGTTGGGGTGCAATGGCACACCGAGCTTAGTGCTGATGGCCAGTGATGTCTTGGCAGATGGCTTGCTGATCAGGGGGTTCTTCAGCAGCCTTTCGATCTTGTCCGGGCCGATGGCCACCAGTTCGGCCAGGCGTTCCATGTCCAACGACCCGAACAGGTTGACCGTCTCCCTCTCGATTTCTTGCACATGCCATTCTGGGTTGTATCCTGCGGGCACCAGGCGGTGGCCGTTCTCTGAGAAGTCGCCGTAGTTGAACATTATGTCTCCCAGGAAAAGTATCTCTGCCACTTGGGAGGCCAAATTTTTTGCCTGGGCTTCGTCTTCGACCTGCACAACGGAACCATCTTTAAGTTTCACCACCGGACCTTCGATGGTGTCGCATGGCGTTACTGCTGCTGCTTTTCCCGGGCGTTCGACCTTGAGCTGCGTGCCTGTCGCGATGTAGTCGTTGAGCAGGCGCATGGTTGCCGGATGTATCGCTGCCGCCGAGAACCCCGAGGTCCTGGTCCTGCCGTAGCGGAGCCTGAATCCTCCTGTCCGCATGGGGTGTGTGAGGATGGGTCTTCCGGCCACCAGGTCCTGTATGAATGTGTAGTTCGGCGCGAGCTTCTGTTTCTCGCTGCCTTTTCCGTGCGACTTCGCGGCCTTCTGTATTTCCAGGAAGTCCTCGAGAAACCCCCATTCGATGCCGAGCTCTTCCCCCCATATGGAAAGGCGTTTCCACAGCTTTGCTGCTTTCTGTGCCATGCCTTCGCTCAGCACAAGGCAGACCCCGCTCCGTATCCTGTTGGTCTCGACCCGTGGAAGGTCCTTGTAGTTGGAGACCTCTATTGTTTCGGTTGGGTCGCCGCTTATCTCGACCGGTAGGTTCTTGGCCAGGAATCTCAGTTCATGCTCTGTGGCTTTGTACTGCAGGTTGGTGATGCGTTCGTGATAGTCATCGATCTCTCTCACGTACCTGTTTATCTCTGCCTCTGTGGGATCATAAGTATCATAACCCATCTTCTTGCGCACGTAGTCTGCCAATACCACGGATGCTGCCGCGGCGGTGCCGCCCGCACCCCTGACCGGTCCTGCATAGCAGACCGAGAAGTATTGCTTGCCGTCTCTTCGCTTCTTGAGTTTTAGCTCTATGAATCCTTCGAGCGGAGCGGCGACGATGCCTCCTGTGAGGTATGCGAACCCGACCCGTATCCCCACTTCCATGGCTTTCAGTCTGCTTTCGAACTTGCAGAATGACTCTTTTGCCACCTCTTCTGCGATCATGAAGCCGACTCGCCAGTCTAGCTTGCCGTATTTTCCCTCGAGCTCTGTGATCCTTTGAGCCATCTTTGTCCCCGCGAGCTCAGGGGCCACTGCGCTTATCAGTCCTTCTACCCTCTCAGCCATGTTCTTCGCTATGGGTATGTCGATCCTGTCCTCTGGGTCAAGCCCTTTCTTCCTCGCTTCCGTCGCTGACTTGTGGCAGCGCTTCACGGAATGGTCCAGCGCTTCAAAGTATTCCTTAATCAGCTTTGATGGCATCCTAAAACCTCAGTATCTTCAGTTCCCTTGTCTGCAGGTCCAGCGCCGGCACGCGCCCTGGCTCCGGGTTGTGGCCGACCTTCTCCTGGAATGATGTCTTGGACTGCCAGCACGAGCCACACACCATGGTTATGCTTCGGTAGGTGAGCGCCGCGGATTTGTGTATGTGCCCTGTCGCGAAGATGTCTGGGACCTTGTCGATGACTAACGGGTCCTTTGTCCTTTCCGGTATGTACAGTGTGGAGGTGTGTGTCGGCGCCAGGTGCCTCCTGGTCATCAGGTACTTCATGAGTATGTCTGGTCGGTCATACCCCCCTTGGTTCCTTATGCAGTCGGAGTTGGCCACGTAGTAGTCCATGCTGTAGCCGTGGTAGAGCAGGACGTCAAATCCGGGAAAGTCCTTTGAGCTGTGTATATTGACCCAGGAGGGGTTGCTCAGTGAGATGATGTTAGGGGATGAATAGAGCGTGTTGGCAAACTCTTGCGGGATCCGGGGTTGGGGTTCTGCTATGCGGACAGCGTCGTGGTTCCCTGCGCAGATGATTACCGATATGTGTTTAGGTATCCTGTTGAGGAGCCTGGCGCATTCCGCGTACTGGTCGTAGATGTCGAGTATCGAGAGCTCTTCCTGCTGGTTTGGGTAGATCCCCACGCCGTCCACGAGATCACCCACGATGAAGACGTATTTCGTCTTCTTTGCGATCTCGCGCTGTTGCTTGCTGCCGACGTCGCCGTTTATCCAGTCGAGGAACCTGTTGAACTTGTCTTCGAGGAAGTTGTTGGAGCCGACATGTAGGTCTGAGAGGAAGATGGCGTAGCCTGGCTCGGGTGCCTTCTTGAGCTTGAAGTTGAGGGGGGTGTCTGGCCAGAGCAACGAGTTCGCGAAGATTATCTGGTCGCCTGACATGCCCGTTATGCCGATCGTCTCGTCCGGGAGTATCTCTTTGGCTTGGGCTATCAGGTCTGGCTTGTCCTTGCTCACCAATACCTTTATCTCTCCGGTAGGGTCCTCGACGGTCATGAGGATGTTGTTGTTCTTCGTCTCCCGCTTGTCAGACACCAACCCCACAAGGGCCACGTTTTCCCTGTCGCTCTTTGAGAGTATCCGGTTTATCGAGACCGTTGATTGCAGTTCGGGCCGGTTCTTGAGTATGCTTTCAATGGCCCTGTACCTGGAGTTGAAGAGGCCGACGAAATCCTGGACGTCCCGTTTCTTTGCTGCTTCGGTATACGTGCTCACGACATTGACATTGCAGCAGCCGCTGTCTGGCCCGATGGACCGCAGCATGGCGTGGTAGTTCTCTGGGGTGAGGCCCATCTCTGCCATGGCTTTTGTGTGTTCTAGTGCACCCCAGTCCGCGTCCGGGTTTGACTCCAGGAGCTCCGCTTCCTTCTTCCCTATCACCATCAGGCCGGCGGCCAGCGCGGTCTGCGCCAGTGACCTGTCTAGGTCGAGACTCAGGGCATCTGGGGCCACGAAGAGCCTGTTCTCGAGGAAAAACTCAACCACTTCTTTTTGGTCGGCTTGCATGAAAATTAGAGCCCGAGCCCTTCCCTCAGTATGGTCTGGACCTTGGGGTGAATTGAGTTCGGGATTGAGAGGGATATCTCCCTTGTTCGGCCGTATCTCCCTTTTGAGATGACCCTTGCTGAGACCATGCCGAGCATGTCGAGCTCAGCTATCACATCGGATACTCTTCTTTGGGTCAGCGGCCTCAGGCCGGACTTTGCGCAGACATCCTTGTAGAGCTCGTAGACATCCCCGGTCAATGATGTCTTGCCGGAGCCGAGTATCGCATACATGACTGCCTGGAATTGCTTGGGTTGTGTCATGACTATGTCAACAACCCTGTCTCGCTCGATCTTCTCCTCTGCGCTGTCGAGGTGTTTGATCATCACCGTGTTTGACTGCGTCCGCTCTGCCAGCTCTCCGGCCACCCTCAGCAGCTCCAATGCGCGTCTCGCATCCCCGTGCTCTCTTGCGGCATACGCGGCGCATTTTTCGACGATACCTGGCTCTAACACTCCTTCCTTGAACGCGACTGATGCCCTGCCCTTGAGTATGTCCTGTATCTGTAATGCGTTGTATGGTGGGAACAACACCTCTTCTTCTGAGAGTGAGCTCTTCACCCTCGGGTCGAGCGCGTCTGTGAACATGAGGTCGTTTGAGATGCCGACGAGGCATATCTGGCTGTTCTTGAGCTCTGAGTTTATCCTGGTGAGGTTGTATAGGATGCCGTCTCCTGCTTTCTTGACGAGCTGGTCGATCTCGTCCAGGATGAGTATGATCAGCTGCTCTTTCTTGTCTATCGCGTCGAAGAATATCTTGTATATCTCGTCAGTAGGCAGCCCTGTCGGCGGGATGGCCTTGCCGAACTCGCGGGATAGCTGGGACATCAGGCGGTATTCTGTGTCTGCCACCTTCTTGAGCTTGCAGTTCAGGTATATGAATGTGAGAGGTATCTCTTGCTGCGACGCTACCTGGCGCATCTGGTCGATGACATATTTTATGCCCAGCGTCTTTCCTGTTCCGGTCTTGCCGTACATGAAGAGGTTGGATGGTTTTTCCATCCTCAGCATCGGTGCGAGTATGCCGGCTATCTGTTTGATCTGGTCATCGCGATGAAAGATCTGTTCGGGGGTGTATGATGCTTGGAGCGCTTTCTTGTTCTCGAAGATAGGTCCCTTATTGAGAAATGTTTCAAAAAAATTTGCCAACCCCTTCTGTTTCATTATGCTTGTGGATGCTCCTGTCATATTTATTCTTTTCTATTGTCAATAATGCATACCACCCCTCCGTTTCCTGTGGAAACCAGGTGTTGTGTTGTTGTGTTATGTTATATTTATATTATATAATATTTTATTGTTGGGTCGTATTTTTATTTTCAACATTCTTATCTTTTTATTTTCTATATTGAAAATATTATATTATATATTATATTTATATATAAACTATATATTTTATTATATATATTTATTATATTTATTTTGTTATATATTATATTACATATATCATATTATTATATTATATAATTAAAAACAATAATTGTGATATGGATGTCACAAAACCATAGTGATGCTGATTCATCTCGCAGACAACCGCAGATCAAGACCGAGACGGTTCCATACGAAACTAAGGGGACAGGCACCACACACCCATATTATCATAAGGTCGACACAAAGCAAACCTTTTTATATAACCTTTGTACAAGATACTCTCTAAAAAAGGAGGTCTAAAAATGGAAGGAGCCATTATTGTCACTCTCGGCGTGGTCATCGGAACCCTGGCTGCCATCGTCTACAGCCTGCGAATACTCGTTCTCCTCGAACGGAGGATTGCCCGGATGGACATGAACATCGAGCGGCTGACCACCAGGATCCTTAGGGAGGAGCTGGTGATAGAGCGGGAAGAGCGCAAGATTGAGAAGTCGTTGGGTAGGAAGCGCAGGAGAAAGTGACCCGTTAACGATTATTTTATATTTTTTAATTCCTTCTTTAAGGAAGTGATTTCTGAGCTTATCCGCTGTATCATCTTGTGGTTGTTCTGTAGGTCCATCAGTTCGCCGCACTCCGGGCACTTATAGTTGAAGTTTATTGCCTGATCGAATTCCAGGCGCATGCAACTGCTGTTGCAGGTGTAGAAGTCGTGTCCCTTCTCGCGTCCGAGCCTTTCCTGGAGGTGTTCTATGCGTGTTGTCTTCAGGCTCTTGAGGAGGAACTTTATTCGCTTGGCGTTGAAGGTCCAGTAATAGATATACCAGCCCTTCTTCTTGTCCTTCTTCCTTGTGAAGGACACGAGGTTCTGGTGATAGAGCCGGTAGAGCATGTTCCGCGTCTCGTTGATCTGCCTGTTGATGTTTTCAGTCAGCTTGAACTCAGAGACGTTCTTGCGGTTCTTCAGGGCTTGCACTAAGGGAAGAGCATCTTCGCCCACGGTTTCTTTTATGACCGTGTCTATTACTTTTTGTGAAATTTTCATCCGTCCCCCCTTCCTTTTAAACCTAGAGAATGTCTCTACGGCCAGTGTATTTCTGGGAACAATCCTATATAAATCTTTTGACCCATTTATATATACAAATTATGATAAGTATGTAGAAATATACCTTATTCATCCCCAAAGCACTATATCTCGAGGATTTCAGCCAGTATGAGACCTTTCTGCTTGGCCAGCTGTGCTGATATCACAAACCCCGAAGGGGTCTCTTTGAGATCATCCAGCGATATGAAGTACCATTGGTCCTTGTCAAATCGGATGCCTATCCACGGTTCGGCTCCGAATGTGTTCGCAAAGGTCTGCAACTGGGTGATATCAGCCTTTGTGAGGTATTTCTTCTCTGCTGAGACAGCCTTGCACTCGACCGCAATCCTCCTCACGCCATTGCCCGCAACCACATCCGGGGAGGGGAATCGGGAGGAGCCGGAGCCGGCCACTCGGCAGGCCGCCCACCCATGCTTCCACAGCAGCGCCACGAGTTCCCGCTCTGCGTTGATGCCTTTGGTCTTGCGCTTCATGCAGGTAACGTGTTAGGGGGGTTATATTAGCTTTTGCATCAAAGCCCATCAGAAATACGCGTTCATTTCGCTGCAGGCTGGAAGAGTTCCTCTATCGGCACGAACGGCAGCGTTTCAGAATCCGCGACCGGGAAGAATGACCGTACAGATGTGTATTCGACCGGTTGGAGCCTATCCCGTTCCGATGACATCAATCTCACAATATCCTTTGCAGATTCTAATGGTATGTTTTCCCTGGCCCTCATCAATCGTTCGCCGTATAAGCCCGTGAGTTTCTCGGTCATTCTGCGGTCCATCTCCGCCCCATGGGGGAATGCATTACTGTAATGGTGGTCCATTAAATTGTGTGTCAGGATGCCTCCAGGGACCTCACTATTTGGCAGGATTATCTGGTCAGGATGCTCTGCTAGTGTTTCAAGGCAGTGCTCAAGCTGGCCAATCGCATGGACAATCATGCGGCCTTTCCTTTCGCGGTCCCACTCAGTTGTCTGATGCAATAAACCCCACACCTTTATGCCTGGGAATGAGTAGAACCTCGTGGTGTAGCTGTCATTGTACTTCGGAGGGATTCCGAGCGGTGTGCCCTCGAACCTCACCGGTGCCCTTGACGCCACATCTATTCCTTCTACATACCACCAGCCCTTACTATGCCTATCTTGGTGGAGGCCGGTCAAGCAGAACACCCTCTCATTGTCAGCGGCGTCGATAAGATACATATACTCGAGCCCGACAAGCACTGCAGCCCCCTCAATCAGCCGGCTTGCGGTCCTGACGTTCTGTCGGTAGAGCAACACCATGGCCCAGAGGAAGCCACAGCAAGTATTTATTCCTTTCTTTCGGGCTTTATAAACCTGTTAATGACCTCATGATAATGAAAAACCTTAAATAACACCGGACATCTCTAGTTTCGGCTGAAGAAGGCCGAATCAATCTTTAATTACGATCGGGGGTGGTTTTTATGGCTAAACGACTGATTCCGCTTGCGGCGATGGAGAAGATACTGAAAGACGCCGGCGCAGAGCGCGTCTCGGACAGCGCGAAGACAGCATTGAAGAACGTTGTCGAAGAGTTGGCATCGAAGATATCTGATGATTCTGTCAGGCTGGCCAAGCACGCTGGCAGGAAGACAGTGAAGGCAGGAGACATCAAGCTCGCGGCAAAGTGATGAAGTGTGCTGCAACGGTTGACACGATAAGGCTTAGTAGCACGAACATCAGGCCGAGGTTTATCACCACAGGCATCCCCTGCACAAAATTGTGTTCTGAGGATATCAGGAGCATCAGCACAGCCACATCCAGCCCCTTCGGCACGTGGAGTGTGAGCAGCAGTTTCTCTCTCACTGTAGAGTGCGGCATCGATAGCACGACGGCAAATCCCCTGATCAATAGGTAGATGCCGAATAGCAGCAGTCCGCCGAGCATGTATGTAGGGTTGATGATCAGCACGGTCCCCAGAAGGAAGAATACCATTATGTGTAGTGTGTCGGTAAGCAGGGATGATGATCTCTTGAGTTCTACTCTGGCAGTCTTGGCTTTGCTGAAGACAAATCCTAGTATGACCACAGCCAGGATGCCGCTCCCGCCAAAAGCGTCGGCCAAGACATAGCTCGCCAAGGCGACGCCAACGACCATCAGGTTCAGCAGGTGGTGGTCTTTGACTTCCTTCACCAGCACGCGCAGCAGACCTCCGCCGGCGACACCCATCATCAAGCCGATGATGATCTTGGCGGCCAATGTGAGGCCCGCCGAACCCACGACCACCTCGCCTGTCACGAGCCCGAGGAAGAACAGCACCAGGATTATGGTCAGCGGCGTGTTGAATAGCGATTCGAGCTCCATGATCTTGAAGAGCTTCCTCCTCTTGCCCCTGAAGAGTTCCAGCACAACCAGGGGGTCTGTGCCGTATACGAGGGATGAGAAGAGCAATCCTACCAATACGGGCACGGCATACATCTTTGAGACTGCCAGCGTCAGGAGCCCGAGCACTAACACGAGGAAGACCATGGAGAGGAACACAGTGTGGGTCCCATATTTCTTCAGCTCATTTATTGAGAATGATGCTGAGGCCTCGAAAGCGACTATGACCAATGTGATCGTGCTTATGACATATATGAATTCTTTAGGGAATGCCACGGTCTTGCTGAGCAGCATCCCCATGAACACGAGAAGGAACACGGAAGGTATCTGGAAGCGCTCGCCCAGGAAGCTGACCAGCGTGCCCATGACCAAGACTACAACGAACGAAACCAGGTACAGCTCCATGTGTTTATAAGCCGGCTAAGGAATTTATAAAGGTTGTGTTAGACCCGGCTCTGTAGAAAGTAGTGTTGTTTTTTCTGCTCCTATGTTATAGGAGATAAGTCTTGAATATATTTCGGCGCGCTGGGCGCGCCATGTGCGTGCACGTAAGTGCACGCCGTATAAGCGTT
>Ga0180007_10000849_pt1 | contig 46001 bp, 49 predicted proteins | sample MM_PC_MetaG_FD_121122 | JGI IMG/M metagenome (GOLD analysis project Ga0180007, IMG submission 121122) | Groundwater microbial communities from the Aspo Hard Rock Laboratory (HRL) deep subsurface site, Sweden - MM_PC_MetaG | ecosystem: Environmental > Aquatic > Deep subsurface > Groundwater... | reverse complement strand
TCTTGAAGAAGAATTAGTCGCTGATTCTAATCAGGAAGCTAGCCAAATAGCTAAAGAAAAAAGCGTTATTGAAAAGATTATCCCTGAAGGCAGAAAAGAAGGAAATAAAATTATTGAAAAAGCAGCTGCCGGAGACGGCGTCACCCATTTAGCTCGAAGAGCTCTTGGAGATTATCTTGAGGATCATTCTCAAGATTTAACTAACGAACATAAAATCTATATCGAGGATTATTTAAAAGACAGCATTGGTTCAAAATCATTAGAAATTGGTGAAGAAATCACCTTTTCTGAAGACTTAATTGAAGAAGCAATTAATGCTTCACTTGAATTAACTCCCGAGCAATTACAGAATTTAGAGCAATATAGTGCTCTAGTTGCTTGGTAAAAAAACAAACATAGTTCTTTCCACTACAAAAGCCCCCAGAAGGGGCTTTTGTAATATGTTTTGTTCAGAAGAACATTGTTTTTCTGTTAAAAACAGACAAACAATTAATATCTCTTTTAGCTAATAATTGAGTTAGACTAAATTAAAGACATAAAATAGATATTCCTGTTACTAATACAACTAGTAAGCAGTAGAGTGAGAATCCCTTGAGCACAAGGCTCGTTCTATTAAGGAGGGATTATAGAACTCCCGAAGGATCAAGATTCCCACACTACTGCCTGCTAAAATTTTGAAAAGACCGATTTACCATCTGCCTGAAGCATAGCATACCCACATAAATTTGTCAAGGGTTTTTGATTATTTTAATCAAAATATTCTTTTTGGAATTGGGCTGCATAAGTCATAGCTCTTTCAGCGACTGACAATAACCCTGTCCAATATTTCCCACCAACATAAATAGCGTATGCTTTCCTTTCGGCCTCATATGTCTTTTGATTAGCCCCGGCATCAGCTAATTTAATTGCCGAAGCAGTAAAAGCATCTTTAAAATTCCAAGGATTAGGAGGATTATTCCCAGTCAGAGCAGAGATTCTATCTTTATAAGCTAACCAAGTTGTTGGCATAAATTGAGCTATGCCCATAGCCCCACCGCATCCCGTATAAGCAGTCGGCTTAGCTGAAACTTTTTGTAAATCTGGATTTAAACCTAATTCTTGAGTGATTTGTAAAAAAGCATTTTTCAAATTATTACCCATGGTAATATATCCCCGATTAATATTACATTGATACATATCGGTTTTCCAATTTCCCGTCCCAACATTTAATCCCAGACGTGACTCGTTTTCTAAAACTCCCAAAAGAAAAGCAGGTCTAATACCGGTCTTAGACCCAGCATAAATAGCATTTTGGACAGCATCGTCTAAAGTAATATTATACTTATCCAATAGAGTTAATTGATCTTTAATGTAATTAATCTCTTTCTGATTACTCTGAATCATCTCTCGATAAAGAATTTCCTCACCTTTAGTTTTATCAAGAAGATCTTCTTTTTGCCATTGCTTATTCTCAACATTTCTCTTTTGAGATAATTGAACTGTTTTCAATCTATTTTGAACATTTCTTTGACCTTCTAATTCATCTTTTTGTTCTTGAAGCTCTCCTTTTAATTCATGAACAGCGATTAAGATATTTTGGATCTGCTCTTGAATATTTTCTAAAGAATTTAATTCATCAAAAAAATCAGAAAACTTTTTATTCTTTAGAATAACTTCTAAAAGAGTTTCCTGATCATAATAGGCCACAGTCCGAATATATTCAGAGAGCAAATCTTTCTTTTGATCAATTTGATCCTCTAAATCATCGATTTGCTCATCTACCCCTTGAATATTTAAAGTACTCTTTTGAATAACTAGATCAATCTGATTTATTTCTAATTTAACTTTATTAATCTGGTCTTCTAAAATCTTGATATCAGTTTTAAGAGTTTTGGATTTTTGCTGATTCTGATTAATACTATCTTGATACTGATCAATTTCCTGTTGTTTCTGTGCAATCTGATTTTCTAGATCTTGTTTCAGATCATCAAGGCCAGCTGCCTGAGTAAATAAAGGAGTCGCTAAAATGATCAGCAGAGAAACAATAATTTGATTACTCTTTTTGCTCATCTTCCCCCTTAGGTTGATTCTTAGGTTGATTTTCTTCTATTTCCTCTATTTCTACTTTGTCTTTACCTTTTTCTTCAACTTCTACTCCCTCAACACTTTCAACTGGAGCTTCTTCTAGTCCTTCTAATTCTTTCTCAGTTCGAGGCGGGATAACTGAAACAATCACTTCTTCTGGGTCAGCTGTTAATTTAACACTATCCGGGACTTTGAGATCCTTAATATATATATTATGATCAAAGGTCTTTAAAACAGAAATATCAACTTCAATTTCATGAATTAAATTTAAAGGTAAGGCCTCTATCTCTACATCTTGAATACTTTTAATCAAAGTACCACCCTGACCTTTGACCGCATCTGATTCACCAACGAAAATTAATGGGACTTCTACAGCAATAACCTGATCCATTTTAATCTGATTAAAATCAATATTAATAAACCGATCACTAACTGCATCTCTATCAACACTATGAATCAAAACGACTCTTTCTTTCTCTGATTCACCATCATCTATCTTTAATTTGATTAAAGTGCTTTCACCAGCTTCTTGATGAATTTTTTCGAAATCGCTGGCCTTAACTGATAAATTTAAATTCTTTACTTTTTGACCATATAAAACAGCCGGAATAAAACCTTGTTTCCGGACTTGTTCGGCTTGACGGCCTAATTGAGACCGTATTTTAACTGACAATTCTAACATAGGTCTATCTTAACTAAAAAAGACCCTTAGGTCAAGAGAGGTCTGTAAGAAGGTCCGACCTCGGGTTTCATAATTACTCCTCAATTTTAATCACTTGGACTGGACAAATATCAGCAGCCTCTTTGGCACACTCTTGATTAGTTTCTCCATAGTCAGTATCAGTATCTTTAACAATTGCTTTATTTTCTTGATTCATATCAAAAACATCCGGACAAACAGCCGAACAGCTACCACATCCAATGCAGTCTTCTTGGTTAATTTTTATCTTCATATCTAGTTATTACTATTAAATAATTTGATCTTTTCTTCAACTACTTTTTGGACCGCTTCAACAACCGATGGCATTATCTGATAGGGAGTAATTTGATCAGGATTATCTTCTAAGACTTTCTTTAAAGCATTAGTATAGGCCATTCTTAATTCAGTATTAACATTTATCTTAACAATGCCATTTTCGATGGCTTTTTTAATATCATCTTCGGTGATACCAGAACCACCATGTAAAACTAAATTAACATCCGGACCAAGAGCTTCCCTTATTTCTTTCAATCTATTAATATCTAATTTAGGATTTTGACAATCTTTAAAAAGACCATGAAGATTGCCAATAACTACAGCGAGCGTGTCTATCCCCGTCTTCTCAACAAACTCTTTGGCTTGATCAGGATCGGTATAGTTTTCTTTTTTAAGTTCAATCTTTTCAATCAAAGCTGATTGACCTTCTAAATGGTTAAATTCGGCTTCAACATTTTTAATCCCCTTACTTCGAGCATATTCGACGATTCTTTTAGTTTCTTCAACGTTTTCTTCAAAACTTAATTGTGAACCATCAAATTGGACTGAATCATATCCGGCATCTATTGAATCCTTAATGGTCTCAAAAGATTTCCCATGATCCTGATGTAAAATGACTTCAAGACCTGTTTCCTTTTGATAAGAGTCAATAATAGCCCTCAAATGTTTTTTACCAATAAATTTAGCTTCCCCTTCTGAAGCACTAATAATAACAGGACTTTTTAAGTTTTGGGCAGCTAAAAATATGGCTTTAATTTGCTCTAAATTAGAGACATTAAAGGCTCCGACCGCAGACTTATTCTCTTGTGCTTTTTTAAAAATATCGAGCATACTCTATAAATCTTACAAGACCACAAATCCTTTGTCTAGATTATCCATCATTAATTTATTCATCGCTTCCTCACCCATATATTCGCTAAAGACCTTATTCCACAAGGCCTCTTGCTGATGATAAAGATATTTAGATTCAAAGCCGGTTTTTTGCAATAAAGAAATTCCGTTGTCAAATAAATCAAAACTAATTAAATTTTCTGAACCATTAGTAGGGAAACAATCACCCGCTACCTCTAATCCTTTCCAAAAATTTAATCCTGTTTCTGGAAATCGATCAGCGAATTTCCAAATTGTTTCAGCCGCCCGAGCATAATGCCAGGCCTCTGGATTAATATGTGGTTCAGCTAATCTAGGGTCATGCTTATCTTTTTTAGCTAAATATGAAGGAATTATCCGCCAACTCATTTTACCATGATCTGGTAGAGGCAGACCACTAGTTTCTACTTTTAAGGCCCCGATCATTTTTTCAACAAAATCTGATTTCTGACTATAACTTTCAAAAAGGTGTGAATGCCAATCAACTTCATAAAGATAGTGAAGAATCATGAAGAAAAGATAAACAATCTCTCCTGGATGTTGTTCAACTACTGGGATAATAAAGACCAAACCCATTTCTTTTAAATGACTCATATGATGAAGTTTTTTGCCTAAAAACTTTTGACCAATATCTAGCCATTTTTCCGGTAAAACCATAACCTTGATATCTCTTTTTTCAAAATCATCTTTGGTTAAATCCTGATAGGGCTTAAAAAAGACATCGTTCATCCAACGACTATCTTCAACAACCCTCAAGGCAGCAAAGAGTTCAAAAATATCCTCTTGAGCCAACATTTTCTCTAAATCAGTCCCATAACCCAAACTAGCTATAATTTGTTTAGGTGGATTCAAACGGAATAGATCTTTAGCTTTTTCTGGCTTAAGAAAAAAACCAGACAAATTACCAGTTAATTCTTTGGTTGTATTAATCAAACTTCGACAACCTTTTTCAGTTGAAAGCTCTGGTTTATAGAATTTATCTAAAAGAACTTGATCAACTTCGTTAACCTTGTTAGTTAAACCAGCAAAAACCAATTCAGCTAAAGAATCATCTTTGAGTTTAAGTTGATCCAATGTTCTTTTAACGACCTTCTCATTTTCTTGAACAATTTTTTTGATCACCCCCTTCTTACCACTAATCTGCTCCATTTTCTTTTCTAATTCTAAAACAACTTCGTCTGAAGTTCTTAAGAGCTTAGCTAATTTACTAATTTCTGGCTTCATATCTTCTCCTTTAATACCTCAACTTTTTCCCATTCCCCCCATTCGCCTTTTTTAAGTAATCCATTAGTTGCACCCATTTCTTGTATAACAGAAGTGGCATTGGCTGTAGCTAATTGAATCGCATTAATAATATCTTCTTTTCCCATATAACCGGCTAAAAAGGCCGAAGAGAAGGCATCTCCTGCTCCAGTTCGATCAACAATACCAGATTTCGGAATACCAGCTGAATAGCGATATTCTCCATCAGAAACAACAACTCCCTCAGGCCCCTTGGTCATAACCACAATTCCTTGAACCCATTCATCTAATTTTTTAAAAATCTCATCTTCTTGATTAAAATCCATTTGAGTCAAAAGAGCTGCTTCTTCTTGATTAACAAATAAAATATCTACTTTATCTAAAAGACCTTTAGTTCTTTCTAGTCCTTCTCCTAATTGACTTTGTCCAACAGGACTAACCGCTACTTTAATTTTGTTCTCCTGAGCAAATTCAAACAATTTATCAAGTGACTTATATGCCTGGCCTGACAAAGACCCAGCATAAATCCACTTGGTCTTAATTTTATCAAAATCAAAATCAGCATCCGTCATTTCGTGACAAGCGCCTAATTTTTTAAAAATACTCCGACCTATTTCAGGTAAAGAAAGAATCACCGAAAAAGCAGTTGGATATTGATCTGATTCCATCAATAGATCAGAAGAAACACCTTGAGCTACTAATTCATCTTTAACTGTTTGGCCAAAACAATCTTTACCAATTAAACCAAGATAAGCCACATTCAATCCCTGACGAGCAAAAGTAACAGCAGTGTTAGTCCCACATCCACCCATAGCAAAGGAAACCTTATCCATCTTCATCTTAGAGTCCAGGGGAGCACACAAGCCCTTCTTAGCGACAAATCTTTCATCTTCAACTACCTTTAGGTCTTTACTAGCCATAAAGACATCTTGCGTCGCCGAACCCAATGTAATCACATCGTATTCCATACTATTTCCTTTTAATTACTTTCCTAATTGCTTTCTTAATATCTTCAGAGGTTAAACCAAATTCCTTCATTAACTCATCTTGTTGACCCGATTCACCAAATCTATCTTGAACCCCAACCATTTCCATAGGAACAGGACTGTACTTGCCTAAAACTTCAGCGACGGCACTACCCAAGCCACCGATAACCTGATGATCCTCTCCAGTAACAATAGCTCCGGTCTGTTCAGCTGCTTCGATAATGGTCTCCTCATCAATTGGCTTAATACTTGGATTGTTGATAACCCGAACATCAATCCCTTCTTTAGATAATTCTTCAGCCGCTAATAAGGCCTCATAAACAATCGGACCACAGGCAATAACAGAAACATCTTTGCCTTTTCGAAAAACCTGAGCTTCGCCTATCTTAAAAGGAGTTTTATCTGTTGTAAAAATCTGGGTTGCTTCTCGAGCAAAACGCAGATAGACAGGACCATTCATTAGACCAGCAGCCATAGTCGCTTTCTGGGTTTCAATCATATCACAAGGCGCTAAAACAGTCATATTCGGTAAACAACGAGTAATAGCTATATCTTCTAATCCCTGATGAGTGGCTCCATCTGGACCAACTGAAATCCCAGCATGAGCTCCAGTAAATTTGACATTGGCTTTGTTGTAAGCAACAGAAACTCTAATCTGATCCCAGTTACGACCAGGACAAAAAACAGAATAAGTCGAAGCAAAAGGGATTTTACCTGACAAAGCTAAGCCGACAGCAAGACATATCATATTTTGTTCAGCGATACCACATTGAATAAATCTATCAGGAAATTCATCTCGGAACCAATCAGAACGAGTCGAACTGGTTAAATCAGCCCCCAAAACAACTATGTTTTTATTCTTCTTCCCTAATTCCACCAATCCATGACCATAGCCATCTCGAGTTGGCTTTTGTTCTAATTTATCTCTTTGGTATAAGTTTTTGACTAAATCCATATTATTGATTTTCTCCTTTAATTTTACCGCCTAAAGTTCTTAAACAATCTAGAGCTTTTTGGGCTTCTTCATCGCATGGTGTTTTACCATGCCAAGAATATTTCCATTCCATAAAATCAACCCCTTTACCAGGAATAGTATGAGCAATGATTAAAGTTGGTTTTTCAAAAATTGTTTTTGACTTATGACAAGCATCAATAATTTCCTCAATATTATGTCCATCAACATCTAAGACATGCCAACCAAAGGCCTCATATTTATCTCTGATTGGCTCTAAGGGCATAACATCTTCCGTGTAGCCATCAATCTGGATGTTATTACGATCCATAATTTGAGTAATATTAAAAAGCTTATTTTTACCAGCAAACATAGCCGCTTCCCAGATCTGACCTTCATCGTGTTCTCCGTCACTAGTTAAAGCCCAAACCCAGTTATTTTTCTGATCTAGTTTGTTAAAGGTATAAGCCATACCACAAGCAATTGATAAACCCTGACCCAAAGAACCACCCGAGGTTTCAATCCCTGGAAGACTCTGACGATGAGGATGACCCTGTAATTTGCTGCCCAACTTTCTTAATGTTTTTAATTCCTCAACTGAAAAATATCCAGCTCGAGCTAAAGTCGCATACAAAACTGGACAAATATGAGCATTAGAAAGAATAACTCGATCTCTTTCAGGCCAATCTGGATTTTTGGGATTATGTTTAACTACATCACCAAAATATAAGGCGGTAAAAACATCAACCATGCCTAAGGATCCAGCTGAGTGACCCGATTTAGCTTCAGTTAACATTTCAATAATATCTTCTCTAATCGTATTGGCTTGTATTTCTAATTCTTTAATTTCCATATTGTTTCTTTTATATTATTACTTTTAAAAATAGCTGAACCAACAGCTAAAAAATTAGCGCCAGTTTTAATAATTTTTGGGACTGTTTCCAAACTTACTCCTCCATCTACTTCTATTTTAACATCCTGATATTTATTTCGCAATTGCTTAATTTTCCCCAATTGCTCTTCTAGAAATTCTTGACCGCCCCAACCAGGATTGACAGTCATAATTAAAATTAAATCTAAATTATCAATAAATTGATCAACCACCTCAAGAGAAGTTTCTGGATTAAGAGCCAAGCCAACTTCTAGACCGGCCTCTTTAATCTTCTCTATTATCTCCCCATGTTTATCTGTCGCCTTATAGTGAAAGATAATTCTTTGCACCCCCGACTTAATCCAATCATCAATTACCTCTTCTGGCTTATTAACCATTAAATGCACTTCTAATTTTAAACTAGTTTTTAAATTCTTTAAATCGCTGGGATTATTTTTACCTGCTCTGTAGGGCCATGTAGTATTATCTACGAAAATCCCATCCATAACGTCTAACTGAGTCCATTCAACATATGGTTCAACTAATTTAACCTTTTCTTTTAATTCTTCAAAACTTTTAGAAATAATAGCTGGGATAACTTCTATCATTTTCCCATCTCCTCTACTTTACCTAATCGGCGGACGTGTCTTTCGTCGCCGGTGTATTCTGCCCCCAACCAAACTTGAACAATTCTTTTAGTCGCTTCTATATCTAAAATTTTACCAGCTAAACAAAGAATATTAGCATTGTTATGCTCACGAGAAGATACAGCTGTAAATTCATCCCAGGCATTAACCGCTCGAATTCCCTTAACCTTATTAGCGGCCAGACACATACCTGACCCAGTCGCACAGATTAGAATACCCAGATTATCTGTTCCAGTAACTTTATTTGCCACTAAGAAAGCATAGTCGGGAAAATCATCTTCAGGATCCATTTCTTGATTTCCCAAATCCTCAAAATTATATTTTAATTCCTTAAGGTATTTCTTGATTTCTTCTTTAAGATTAAACCCAGCGTGATCAGCTCCTAGATAGATCATAGTTTTTTACCAATAAACTCAGCCATCTCCGCTAAACGGCAAGCATAGCCAAATTCGTTGTCATACCAAGAAACTATTTTAATTAAATCATCACTTTGTTCAGTTAACAAAGAATCAAAAATTGATGAATAGGAAGAACCAACAATATCTGAAGAAACAATAGGATTAGTTTCGTATTTAAGAATGTTTTTATAACTCCCCTTTGAAGCTTCTTTCATTATATTATTAACCTCATCTGGCGAGGGTTTTTTCTTCAAATCATAAATGGCATAAATGACAGAGCCAACTTGAACAGGAACGCGTATGGCCATAGCATGCAATTTCCCTTTTAATTCTGGAATAACTTCGGTAGTTGCTTTATCAGACCCACTCGTTGTTGGAATGATGTTATTAAGAACAGCCCGAGCTCTTCTTAAATCTTTATGAGGAGCATCCAAAACTCTTTGATCATTAGTCACCGCATGAGCAGTGACCATAAAGCCACGTTCAACTTCAAAATTATCGTGAAGAATTTTAGTTACTGGGACGTAACAATTAGTAGTACAAGAACCCATCGAAATAATATTATCCTTTTTGGAATCATATTTTTCTTGATTACCACCCAAAACATAAGTTGGAACATCTGCCCCCTGACAAGGCGCAGAGATAATAACTTTTTTAGCTCCAGCTGATAAATGCTTACTAGCTCCTTCTGAATTAGTAAAAAAACCAGTACATTCCAAAACAAGATCTACTTCTAAATCCTTCCAAGGGAGTTGAGCTGGATCTTTTTCAGCTGAAATCTTGGCTTTAATTGGCTGATCATATATTCCATAAACCGAATCATATTTCAAGAGATGGGCCAATGTTTTAGCATCAGCTAAATCATTAATAGCGACAACTTCAAGACCCTTCATTCCTTCTATCCGTCTAAAAGCTGATCGACCAATTCGACCAAAACCATTAATAGCGATTTTAATACTCATATTTTTACTCCTCTATCTTAAGTAATTTATTTATTTTTGCTTTATCAAATCCGATAATTATCTCACCATTAATATCTGTCACCGGAACACCCATCTGACCTGATTTTTTAATCATCTCTTGAGCCCCTTCCTTATCAATAGCTACATCAACATGTTCATATTCAATTCCTTTTTCTTCTAAATACGCTTTTAAAGTCAGGCAATAAGGACAAGTTGGTGTACTATATACTTTAATTTTATTCATAATTTATTTATTTATTTTTTAAATAGTCATAAGCATTTAGAGCTGCTTTAGCTCCCTCGCCAGCGGCAATAATAATTTGCTTATGAGAAACATCTGTGACATCACCAGCCGCAAAAATATTAGACTGAGATGTTCTATTTTTCTTATCAATCTTTATTTCCCCCTCTTCATTTAATTCTACCAAATTTTTAACAAAAGTGGAATTGGCTAGAGAACCAATAGCTAAGAATATCCCTTCAACTGGTAATTCTTTGTCTTGACCAGCCGTTCCATTTTGATAGATCAAACTGGTCACAAACTGATCTCCTTTAATCTCAGATATTTTAGCTTTGGTAATAACTTCTATTTTATCTATTTTTTTAATCTTCTCTTGAAGAGCTTGATCAGCTACTAACTCCTTCCTTCCTTTTAGAATATATATTTTAGAAGCATAGGCAGCTAATTCTATAGCTGTAACCAAACCAGCATTAGCCCCACCAATGACAGCTACTTCCTTATCCTGAAACAAAGGTGCGTCACAAGTAACACAGAAACTAACCCCTTTACCAAAAAATTCTTTTTCGCCCGGAACATTTAATTTCTTAGCCACCCGACCAGTTGCCACAATTAAAGATTTGGCCTGATAGATATTATTCTCTGTCTTTACTTCGATAATATTATTAATTAAGCTAACTTCTCCAACTTCTTCTTCTTTAATTTCAATTTCGTTTTTCTTTAAATGTTCAACAAATTTATTAACCAAATCCATTCCAGAAATATTATCAAAACCAGGATAGTTTTGGATTTCTGGTGCATAGGCTGTCTGGCCACCCCATCCTTTAGCGATCAGAAGCACCTTTATTCTTTTTCGAGCAAGATAGATACCAGCACTAACTGCAGCTGGTCCTCCTCCAATAATAATTAGATCGTACATAAGTTTAATTAAGATTAGCTAATTGAATACTTTCCAAAGTATACTTTTTTAAATTATTTACTTGTTGATTGGTTAAAATTTCACAAGCGAATCCCCAGTGAGTCGAAACCCAATCACCTCTCTTAGGTTTTTTAATAAAACTCTCATCTTTAATTTTGTAATTTATCTTTTGTAAAACTGGTTGACCTAAGTCCAGTTTATTCCCATTAAAAATTAGAGGCTGAGACTTTATCTCCAAAGACGATTTCTTAGATTTTTTAACTTGACCCCAACTAATCCGACACAAATCCATAACATTCAAAATTTGAATCGAATCAATATTATCAATCTGCTTCCAAATATTTAAAACATGAAAGTTATGATGAGCTTTAGCCCCTAGACTAATTTGCTCAGACAATTTTTTTTTAACCTTAAACTTACCGACTAAATAATTGTAAAACTCTGATTTAGTAATATTTTCCAAAAGAGAATTACCAATCCAATAAGCCTCAACTACCTTTTCACTAAAAGGATCCTTAATCTGATTATGACGAGCGATTACCTTTAAGTAAGGATAGAGAGTTTGAAATTCTTCTAATATCTGAATTAGACCCTGATCAGCTTTTTGACTTTGACAATAATGAAAAAGATCCTTGTTTTTATCTGGACCACAAAAAGTTAAATGATTGGGCATAAAGGCATATCGTCCGCATCTAACAATCCCTTCGAGATCGAATTGTGGCAACTGATTTGTCTTGAGCATACCAAGAAGATTTAAAAATGATTAATCCGGCTATCAAAGATAGAATTATAGCAAAAAATTGACTATTAACCAAGTTTTGGTTCAAGAAAATCCAAGATAAAAGAGTAGTGATCGGACTAGCCAAGAGTAAAACAACAGCTGCTTCAGAAACTTTAAAATATTTTAATCCACCATACCAAGTACTAACATAACCTAATAAGAATACAGCCGTAATTAAAACCCAACCGATTTGACTCGAATTTAAAGAAGAGACCAAGCCAGCCTGACCAGTCATTAACCAGAATAAAATAATGAAGATAGAGCCAAAAAACATTCTTCCCCAAATAACAATTCGTGAAGGTAAATCTTTTAAGATATATTTACTTAAAATATTTTCCCCAGCCCAGAATAAAGTAGCTGAGAGAATAAGCAGATCGCCCCAGCCAAAACCATATGAGATTGTCTTGAGTAAAAGAATATTCCCCAAGAACAAAATTAAACCAGCGATGAGAAAATTCTTGCCCATTTTTTCTTTTAAGAAAACAGCTGCTAGAATAGCAATATAGATAAACATGGTCTTATGAATAAAAGCTGCTTGAACTCCACTAGTCAAAGATAAACCCTTAAAAAACAATAAAAAAGGCACCGCGCCACCTATCAAGCCGATTATTAGAAGCATCAACCACTGACCCCTTTTAAGTTCCTTTAACACCTTCCAATCTTTCATGATTAAAAGCCAACTAACCACTATTAAAGCAACGATAATATTCTTTAACCCAGCAAAGATATATGGGTTAATGACAGCTACTCCAAATTTATTAATAAAAACAGAAAAGCCAGAAATGAAAGCTGTGGCTAAAATTAATAAGAAACCTTTGTTTTTGTTCATATTTATAATATAATTGATTTATATGTGTTTAGCAATTCCAAATAAAGTTATAAAAGTTAATAAAGATTGGGCCACGGTTCAATCAGGTACTCATCAACATCAAGCTAATCTAAGTTTACTAAAAAATGTTAAAGTTGGCGACTATATTTTAATCCACGATGGGCTAGCTCTCAATAAAATACCTAAGACAGAAGCTAAGAAGATATTAGAAATAATAAAAAATCATTCTAATGAACTGAACAGGTAAGACAAGGATCATAAGCTCTAACTAACATTGTAATCAACCGTTCTAATTCTTCTTGGGAACGGTTTTTTGTTTGGTTAATTAAATTCTGAGCACTTTTTTCTATTGAAGTTAGATTCTGAACTGTCGGAGTGATAATATTAGCTTCTTTAATAATACTATTCTCGTCTAAGATAACTTCATGATAAAGACTACCTCGTGGTGCTTCTATAAATCCAATACCTCTTAAAGATGCATTTTTCCCCGGCTTAACTATTTTTACTTTCACATCTATTTTTAGTAATTGCTTAATAATCTCCTGAGCTTTCTGGTGGTAATTAAGAATTTCAATTGCCTGAGTAAAGTTATTATAGAATGGATTCTCAAAATTTATCTTATATTTTTTATCATAATCTCCAAATACAGCTAACCGAGCCAAAGAACCAACCAATACTTCTTCTCCTTTATACTTACCAAACTTAGCTGTTGAATAATCTCTAATTTCTTCTTCTATGTCTTGTTTATAATTTTTAACTGATGATTCTTTTCTACCTTTGATGTTATTTGAAGAAACAGCTACAATTTTATCCCCATCTAAAGCAACTAACTGTAAATCAACCTTCAATTCTGGAAATTCTATCCCAGCTACTAAATCAACTACGGCTTGAGCTGCCGGTTCTGTTTTTTCTAATTTATTAAGTAGTTTTTTTAATTCTTTTTTATCAGGAACTTTATGAAATCCTCCTATTCTAGTCCTGACTGGATGAACAATTCTTCCGGCCACAATTTTGACAATCTGATCAGAAACTTCTTTTAAAGATAATGCTTTCTTGAAAACATTTGGATTTTTCTTAGCTAATTCTGTCCCTCGATCAATACCCAAATAATCGGGTAAAGATAAAAAGAAAAGATGCAAGGCATGACTTTGAATCATTTGTCCGCAATTCATCAAATCACGTAGCAAAACTGTAGTTGGACTCACTTCTATATCATATGCATCTTCAACAGCCCTTAAAGAAGCTAGATTATGAGCTGTAGGACAAATTCCACAAATACGCGGAGTAATCCAATGCATCTCTTCAGCTGTTCGGCCAACTAACAATCCCTCAAAAAGACGTTCTCCTTCGTGAATATTAAGCTCAACTTGATTATTCTTCCAATCAATATTAAGCGTCCCATGTCCTTCAATTTTTGCTATAAAATTTTGATCCATATTATTTATTTCTCTCTAGTGTCATTCCCAATCCACCCTCAGTGTCATTCCCGCGAAAGCGGGAATCCAAGATTAATTAATCAAATCATTATATAAATCTTTCCATTCAGGATTCTCTTTTTCAATTAATTCTAATTTCCATTTCCTACTCCACTTCTTTAATTGTTTTTCTCTAATTATAGCACTCTGGATATCGTTTGTCGTTTCGTAATAAACAAGTTGATGAACATTATATTTCTTTGTAAAACTATCAACAAGATTATTCTTATGTTCATATACTCTTTTAATTAAATCATCTGTTATGCCAATATACAGAGTTCCATTTTTCTTACTGGCTAGAACATAAACAAAATAATTATTGGGAACCATAATATTTTGATTCTGGATTATCGGGTCAAGCCCGATAATGACACTGGGGGTAGATAATGACACTAAGGCCTGTTCTGGTAAGGTCGTACATTGTTTTGTCCGTACCTCAGCACCTGCCTCGCCGGCCCGCTTCGACTCAGCGAGGCGAGCAAGGCGGGGAGGTCCGGCAAAACAAGGTCCGACCTTAATTCTGAAGCAACTGCATTCCGCAGAGGTCAGACCTTTACTGAAGGTCTGACCTCGTCTGGTCATTCCCGCTTTTCTCAGTGTCATTCCCGCGAAAGCGGGAATCCAGACCTGGATTCCCAATCAAGTTGGGAATGACACTGGGGGTGATGATGACACTGGGGGATACTGGTGTCATTATAACTTTTCTTAGTGTCATTCCCGCGAAAGCGGGAATCCAGACCTGGATTCCCAATCAAGTTGGGAATGACACTGGGGGTGATGATGACACTAGTATTAGATTCTTCGTCTGGTGACTCAGAATGACAAAAAACAAAACTTACTTCTTCACCCGACTTAAAAACATACTAAAATACCTATCTATTTCTTCTTGATTAGTAATTTTATTGAGAATTTTTAAGAGATTTTTAACTTCTGCTTCTTCCCGAATTCCAAAACAACCATAACAGGGTGAACCACCACTAAGACAAACTGCCTTGCAACCACCCTGGGTAATTGGTCCCAAACATGGCTTCCCTGCCTTGCCGGCAGGCAGGTTATTTAATAAACGACATTTATTCCCAGCCTGTTTACATTCGAAACAAACTGAATAGCCACGATACTGTGGTCTTCTTCCAGCTAATAATTCAGAAACAATTCGAACTACTTCTTGATTATTGACTGGACAACCATGAATTAAAAAATCAACTTTAACATAAGTAGCCAAAGGCAAGGCATCTATTCCTCTTGGCTTATACTTCGCTCCATAAATCTTCTTGTAAAACTCTTTTCTTTTTTTTGTGTCGATGATAGCCGGGATACCGCCTAAAGTAGCACAAGATCCTAAACCAATTAGAACCTTAGATTCTTCTCTAAGTTTTTTAAGTCGATCAACTTCATTTTGAGTAATGGGTGTTCCCTCAATAATAGTTAGATCATAAGGACCGGGCTGATTATTCTCCTGACCTAAACGCCAATTAACAATATCAACTCTATTTTCCAAAACTAAAAGTTTCTCTCGAAGGGAGATAATTTCTACTTCACATCCTTCACAATCAGTAAATTCGAATATAGCTACTTTTGGTTTTGACATGATAACTAGCGAATTATTTTGTTTTTTGAAGTGCGTAGGGTGCCCTTTAGGGCTAAAGCGCAATAAAAAACAGAATAATAAGCTAAATATAATTTTAGTCCCATGCTTTATCTATCTGATCATAATTAAAAACTGGACCATCCTGACAAACAAACTTATCCCCAACTGTACAATGCTGACATTTACCAACACCGCATTGCATTTTTCTTTCCATATTAACAAAAATTCTCCGATCCGAAATACCTAAAGGCCTTAAGATATGTTCTAGAGCATCGATCATTGGCCCCGGCCCACACATAGCCGCCACTGCATCAAGAGGATCAACTTTAATTTCTTTAACTATTTTAGAAACCAGACCAACATAACCTTTCCAATTTTTATCTGGCTGATCAACTGTCAGGATAACTTTAATATCTTTGTTCCACTTCTCCAAATTATCTTTCATTAAGAGATCAGCTGGTGTCCGAGCACCATAGATTAAATAAACCCGACCAAACTTCCATTTCTTTTCAATAATATATTCAGTCAAAGCAGCAATCGGAGGAATTCCACAACCACCAGTAACCATGATCACATCCTTACCGGACATAAAATCAACCGGAAATCCATTGCCGTAAGGTCCTCTCAAAAAAAGTTGATCGCCTTTTTTTAATTGATGCAAGGCCTTGGTTAAACAACCAACCCTCCTGACAACAATATCAATATATCTAGCTTCAAAGGGAGAAGAGGCAATACCGAAAGGAGCTTCGCCGTAACCAAAATTACTAATTAAAACAAATTGACCCGGATGAGAAACAAGCCCTTGGTCATTAACGGAAAAATTACCTTTTTCCTTTTGTAATCGAAAAAGTTTAGTATCCTTTGAATGATCCTCTATCTTAACAATTTCAACCTTAAATGGCTTATAGATATTTTTCATCTCTTTTTGTAATCTTTAACTATCTCTTTTAAAACATTGCCAATTTTAATTCCAGCTGGACAATTCTTAGCACAAGCTCCGCAAGCAACACATTGAGCCTTACCATACTCTCGATAAGCTCGAACAAATTTATGATAATACCAATTATAGTATCGTTCTTTAATAGTTTTATGAAAATTATGCCCGCCTTGACTCGGCGAGGCAGGCCCGCCGGCTACTTGAGAAAACTTTGGTAAAGTACAAGCATCCCACTGACGGCAACGAAAACATTTAGAATTATCTAAACTAACTTGATCTTCTATAGAAAAACAATGGCAGAGTGGACAAAGATAAGTACAAATTCCACAACCTAAACATTTCCCAGCTAACTTTTCCCAGATCTTATGGTCACTTTGCCAAGACCATTCTACTGCTTCAGCTAATAGTTCTGAATCCAAAAGCATCTTTTTTAAAGGACTAGGTTCCTTAGAATAATTAATTATTCTAGGCTTTAAAACTTTTTTAAAAAATTTATCTTTAAGAAGCTTTCGACCCTTGCTATTCAAAACCCAAGTTCGATATTCTTTTTGATTAATTTTCTCTAAAACCAAATCACCACCATAAGGAACTTTAATTGATTTATCGACTATTCCGACAATAACTGATTTATCTCTTTTCTGCCAATAAAAAAAGTCCTTTTGAGGCTTTTCCATTATCTCATCTAACTGAGTCATTGCTTCTAGCTTATTTAAAGAACTAATGATCAGTAAAATGTTTTCTGACTGATCAATAGTTTTTAATTTTTTACTTTTAAGATTAAAACTAAAAAGATCCTCCTTAACTGGGAAAAAATGTTGTTTCGGCGGCAGAACCTCTTTTCTCGCATCAATTATCTTAAAATCCTTTTCTAGAACCTCCAACCAATCTTTTATTTTACTTTTTTTGATAACCAACTCCATAATGATATTTTACCATAAAATTATAAAAAGAAAAAATCCTGACCAATGAATTAACTAAAATTCATTATTGGTCAGGATCCCTTTTTATTTTTAAGAACTTTTACCCTGTATCTATATTTCCCAACTGTTACCAAAATACTTCCCTGGATTCCCTTGTATTTACCTCTGGGCAAAAAACCAACTATTTTTTCGCCGTCAACGCTGCTTAAATCAATCTTTGAAGCCGCAAGCCTGCTTATTATCTCACGAGTAATGCAATTTATTTCTTCTTCTAAGGCAGGATGCATTTGAATCACCTCCTTTGTTAATTGTTAAAGAAATAAAAAATTATTTACTCTCTTCGATCGCTTGATTAATAGCTTCTTCAAAAATTAGATATGGTTGATTACCGACAATTTTTTGACCGTTAATAAAGAATGTTGGTGTTCCTTCAACACCTGATTGAGTCGCTTGATCAAACCACTCCTCAACTCTATCCTCATATTTCCTATTATTAAAGCATTGATTAAAGTTTTCTTGATTCAAATCGACAGCTTGAGCCATAACAATTAAATCATCAGCTGATTCAAGTTCTTGAACATGTTTAAAGATATGATCACTCATCTCTGAAAATTTTCCTTCTTCCTGAGCGCAAAGGACAGCCAGGCCCACTTCAGCTGGTGAAATAAATCTAGAAATCAATTTAACCTGACCAGTTTTTATATATTTTTCCACTAACAAGGGAAGTCTCTCATTATGAAAATCAATACAAAAACTACAAAAATGACTAGTATATTCTATTATTATTACCGGCGCGTCAGGACTCCCTATAAACAAATCTCCAGTTACTTCTTGAGCAATAATCTCTTGCCCCTGATCATCTCCTAAAATAGAAGCAGTCTGATTAACTATCCCATCCTCATTTTGACTACCAAACCAAACCACCCCAACCAAAACAACCAGAGCTAGAAAACCTAAAATATATGTTTTTTTATTCATATTTTTGATTATATTATATTGATTAAATATTTGCAATAGGTTTGAAACTCTGACGATGAATTTGACAAGGACCAAACTTTTTTAAATTCTCCAGATGTAATTTAGTTCCATATCCTTTATGCTTAATAAATTCATATCGAGGATATTTTTGATCAAGTTTATCCATTAATCTATCTCGACTGACCTTAGCCATAATTGAAGCTAAAGAAATAAGAAAAATTTTCTGATCACCCTTAATTACTGCTTTTTGTTTTATCTGAGTATCTCTTAATTCCCGATTACCATCTAAAAATAAAAAATCCGGTTGAGGATTTAATTTATTTAAACAACGTCGCCAAGCCAATTGAGTTGCTTGCCCAATATTAATTTTATCAATTATCTGTGGCTGAACAAAACTAACCCGCCACTCAATACTTGGTTCTTGTTTAACTATCTCAAAAACTTTTTCTCGTTGCTTAGGAGAAAGCTGCTTAGAATCTTTAACTAAAACAGCCCTTAATGATTTAGGAATAATTCCTGATCTAATCATAACAATAGCGGCCGTTACTGGCCCAGCCAAAGGACCCCGTCCAACTTCATCAATTCCAGCTAAGCATTGATACCCCTGCTTCAAAATTTTTTTCTCTAAATACGAAAACGGCATATATTTATATTTCAGATATCTGCAGAATACAGCAAACCCAGAGGTCGGACCTTGTTTTACCGGACCTCCCCGCCTTGCTCGCCTCGCTGAGTCGAAGCGGGCCGGCGAGGCAGGTGCTAAGGTGCGGATAAAACAATGTCCGACCTCTACATAAATCGCGACCTCTATTTGACTGGGTTAGCTGGGGCTTCTCCAGCTAAAACAGCAATAATATTATTAGCGGCCATTTCAGACATCTTATTCCTTGTCCCTTCAGTAGCTGAAGCAATATGAGGAGTTAAAACAATATTTTCTAATTTAACTAAGCCAGGCGTTAATTCTGGTTCATTTTCAAAAACATCTAAAGCAGCCCCAGCAATCTTCTTCTCTTTTAATGTTTCTAATAAGGCAGCTTCATCAATTATTGGACCGCGCGAAGTATTAATTAGATAAGCAGTTGGCTTGATTAAGGCTAATTTTTGAGCATTAATTAAATGTTTAGTTTCTTCTGTTAAGGCAGTATGTAAGCTGATAAAATCCGCTTCTTTTAATAAGTCATCTAACTCTCTATATTCTATATTATATTTCCCTTCTAATTCTTCATTACGGTGCACATCAAAATAAATAATTTTTATTCCAAAACCATCTTGCATCCGTTGGGCAACTGCTGAACCAATTCTACCTAAACCAATAATCCCCATCGTCTTACCTTGAATATCCGCGCCTAAAAGTAATTTTGGACCCCAGGCCTTATATTTTCCAGCCCGGGTATATCTATCAGCTTCAACAATTCTTTCAGCAATCGCAAAAAGCAAAGCCACAGTGTGTTCAGCCACTGCCTCTGTCAGAACACCGGGCGTATTGGTAACTATAATCTTCCTTTTCTTAGCTTCTTCAAGATCAATATTATTATAGCCAACTGCATAATTAGCAATTACCTTTAATTGATCACCAGCTGAATCCATAACTTCTCCATCAATCTTCTCAGTTAAAACCGAAAGGATTGCCTCAACCCCTTTAACTTTTTCTAATAATTCCTCGCGAGCAATACTTCCTTCAGGACCAATCTCAACTTGGTGTCCCTTTTCTTCTAATAACTTGATTCCGATTTCTGGAATCTGTCGTGTCACAAATACTTTAGACATATTTTTTTATCTCGCTTTAACGAGTCCTTTCTTTTATTTATTTCTTCTTCTTTTTAATTGGGAGGGAGAAAAAGAAAGTACTACCCTTGTCCCGACCTTCTGATTCTACCCAAATTTTACCTTGATGAGCCTCAACCATTTTAGCGCCTAAATACAATCCCAAACCGACTCCTTCAGTATGTAGCTTTCCTACCTCTCTTCCCCGAGAAAACTTTTCAAAAAGAACCACTTGCTCTTTAGACGAAACACCAATACCGGTATCCTGAATACTGAAAATCATCTTATTCTGCTTTTGTTCTAAACGAACAGTTGCCCCACCTTCTTCAGTATAATGAAGCGCATTGTCAATTAAGTTCTGGACTACCTGTCTAATCTTTAAGGAATCTATCTTTATCTTAGATAATCTCTTCTTTGGTTTAATAAATTTTAAATAAAGTTTTTTCTTATTTGCTATTTGGCCAAATTCTTTAACTACATTTTCGACCATCTCTTCGAGAGGAACTAATTCCCAATTAAAATCTAAACGACCTGACTCAATTCTAGAAACTGTTAAGAGATCTTCAACTAATTTAATTAATCTTTCGTTGCTAATGTAGACCTTATCTAATTGCTCTCTTTGTTTACTAGCCATTTCTCCCCAACTACCTTCCAACATCATTGAAATATATCCTTTAATAATAGTTAAAGGTGTTCTTAATTGGTGAGAAGCCAAAGAAATAAATTCTGATTTAGCTTTATCTAATTGTTGCAATCTAAGATTAGCGTCTCTTAATTCTTTAGTTTGACTATCTACTTCTTTCTGAAGGGTCTTGGAGAAATCTCTCATTTCTTCATAGAGTCGAGCGTTTTCAATAGCAATCCCGGCCTGAGCAGCGATTGTTTCTAGGGTTTTAATATCCTCACTGGTAAACATATCGCCTGATCTCTTCTCTCTCAAAAGGAATAAACCAACTAATTTTCTCTTAACCAACAAAGGGACGATTAAGGCCACCTTAAAATTTTCTATATCATCAATTAAGAATAAATCACCATCTGAATCAGTACTTTCTGCATATTTTCTTTTAAGCTCTTCTAAAACTAAAACCTCTCTATTCTTTTGAAAATGATTAACTATTTTTTTGAGAGATTTTTTCTTTTTGGAAGTCATTAAGAAATCTCCCTTGTTAATCGAAATATCCATCTTCTCTTCTAGAATGATAATCTCCATTTTCTTTATTCTCAAGGCCTTGCTGATTTTATCCTTCAAGGTATCAATAACTACACTCAAATTTAAAGTTCGAGAAACAACATCGGAAATATCAGCCATCAATTCTTGGGGCTTATATTCTCCAGTAAATAAAAAAGAATCTGTTATTTTTTTAAGCCATTCATAAAGAGGACGAAAGGCAATAGCTACTAACAAAGCAACAATTAAACCAGTAATAATTTGAGTTTGAAAAGTATAACTACCACCAAAAATGACCCAACTAACTAAATAGGCCGACATGGCATAAACCGCCGTAATAGCAATAACAATCAAAGAGAAGATCGTACTCCTCTTAACCACCATCCTAATATCCATCAACCGATATTTAAGAATAGCATAGGCAATAAATAGAACCATAATCAAAGTAGATACTTGACCTAACCAATTGAATTGGAAGTTCCCTAACCAAGGTAAAATCATATTAAAGAACATACCAAAAACAATGGAAAACATCGTTCCAAAAATCATATACTTCAATTGAGCTCTTAAAACTCCTAATGCTTTTTGATACTTCCTAAACAAATTATACAGAGACCAGGTAAAGTAAACTGAGATGTAAGTGGAATAGAATAAATACAAAGGTCCAAAAATAATTTCTTTTTCCTGTCCAATATTAATAATTACATCTTTTATTACTAAATCAGGATAAATAACTAAAATAATGGTCGTTACGCTAGGAATAGTAATTAAAAACCTTGTTAATTTAGAGATATTGATTTTCCCAGTCGGAAAAAGGAAACTAAAGTATAAAAAAATGACAGGAATAATACCTGCCACCATATAGAGTATTTTACACCAAAAAAGACTATCAGTCATACCTACTGTTCGATATATGATCATAGAAATAGTCCAAAATGCAACTGCCCAAACAACTCCCGCATAAGCAATACTAACTTTGCTTTTTCTTCCACGAGCAAGAAGAATCAAACCTAAAAACAGATTAGCAAAAAAAGCAATTACTAAAATTATATTCTTAGCATCCATAATATAAATTATAACAATTTTTCATAAAAACGAAAAGGCCCCAGTTGTAATTTCTTTTCGAATCACAACTGGGGCCCGTTTAAGCAACTAAATGAGCATAAAAACCCATCTCTCTTGCTTGTTTATGGAACATTCTCGAAGATGTATCTCCGTTGAAATCTCCAGTTTTAGCAGAAACCATTGCCTCTACTGCGCATCCAGGAATCCAGTCAGACTTGTATCCCGGAAGTCGAGGAGTAAAATTTACCCCCTTCATCCCAACAGCTACCTTATAAAAGGTGATGTCGTTAAGCTTTTTCCTTATCCGAGGATGAGTATCATCAATAACGATAGCCCCTTCTTTGAGATAAGGCAGATATGGAATGAAATCTGATCCTTTCGGAGTCAAAACAATAATCATATCCGCTTGATTCAGGATTGTCGGAGCATCTTCCTGGAGACTAACTCTATTACGATGATTGCGTATATCGATACCCTCAACATCATGTCCTTCTTCTTCAAGAAAGGACATAAGCAAGTTGCCAACATACCCAACACCGACAAGGGTTATCTTGAATTGTCCAGGCACGAGATTGTGCTTCTGCATTACTTCTTCGATAACTTCTGCAACACAGAAAACCGCTCCTTTATTTCCTCTAACAAATGGTTCTTCAAAACTAACTCCGTGACGAGTAATCATTCCGGGCGCTTGTCCAGCCAAAGCGATTGACGGAGCGCCTATCCAAGAACTGATTCTTTTCAGACGTCTTACTATCGCCTGACAGGTTTCTTTATTGGCTTGAAAGTCAGAAGCTGTATTTGGAACAACTAAGACTAACCCTCTCCCACCCGAACCCTTAGAGATGACACCGGCAATAGTTGGTTTGGTTGAAAATAACCATGATTTTGCCAACCATCTTGGACAATATCCATCTAAATCGCTATCGTCCCCGGGATAAACCAGGAAGAGATAGTCAAAAGGTTTGAAGAACCTGGCAATTCCCAAAAGAATCCAGATTGGCCAACGCAGAAAAAGACTAACAGTCAAGAATCCTATCTTTCGAAGAATGCTTTCTGCTGTCTTTCTCAAAGTTAACTTCCTTAGCCTTCGGTTGCCTTCCTGTTCTGTTTCGGTCAAAACATCACTGACCATTTGCCCAAAATTTCTATTATCAAGCAGCATACTCGCACCCCCTTTCGTTCTTTTTTAGACGTTTAAGAAATGATTTTTGCAATTATTTTTTCATGGACAAATCCGTTGAAGAGTTCTGCATCCAGAACCGCAAAAATGAGATAGGTCCAAAGAAACATTGCCAGGCAACAATCAACAAAGGCAGAATTTTTTCTCTCAAAAAGTAATCTACTAATCATATCACACCTCCTTATGTCGTTAGTTAATATTATATTTTCAAAGAACCTTTCGGTTCGAATTTCTATATGATCATCCAAGACAAGCTACTTCTTTTTGTTGTAGTATTTACCCAGTACCCAGATAAGCAGTGTTAGTACTATCGGTATCGCTAATATAACAATGGTTAAATAAATTTTATTATCCATATTCTTAAGCGACTTATTTAAATTATATAACCTTTATCAATCTCTTGTCAAGTGTTTCCCGACAAAAGTTATCCACAGTCAAACCCCAACCAAAAACACCGCTAATCAAAGCGGTGTTAATTAACAAGTAAGTGTAAAACAATATCTGACAAATAATAAGATAACTATAACCCCTTAATATCTTTCATTAGTTCAGGAAACTTTAATTGGTCAAAATGTCCTCTTTTTTTAAATTCTCTGATGATAGCGTTTGGTAGCGCTTTTTTATATTTTTTAAGATGAGAATAAGGCACAATTGGATCATCCTTGCTTTGATAGATAAAAATCTTGCCACCCTGCTTGTTTAATCTATCTAAACTTTTAGTTAAAATAAAATCACCTAAAGATTCATCCATGCCTTCACCATCATATGGTGGCGAAACAAGCATTGTTGCTAAAATTTTCTTTGGAAATTTATTCTCTGATAAATACTTAGCTAAAAATATCGCTCCCAGAGAATGGCCGATTAAAATAACGTTATTATCTAAAAGGAATGCTATCTTTTTGAATAAGATTTTCCACTCATTGTATTTGGTATTCATTGGATTAGGCATTTTAGGCAATAAAACATCAAATCTACTGCCTAAATCCTGTCTCAAAGAATCACTCCACTTTGTTCTTTTGTATCTATTTAAATCAATCTTCAAATTATTAAGAAACGCTAAATAATCCTTATACAAATCAAAGGTTGATCCTCCGTGGATTAGGATTACTTGTTTTTTCATAGATTTATCGCTTCGTCTTATTTCTTACTTAAATAATACAAAAAAAGCCCGCGATTTACAAGGTTTATAAATCGCGGATCTGTTTTATAAAACATAAAATAGTTTTGTTGCTTCCTTGTTTATTTTATTGATCACTGAAATTCTCGATAAAAAATACTCTTCGCTCATATTGGCAGAATTTCTCCCAATCGAGAATTTATCAACAAGACCGGTTATCACAAGGACTTCCTCCTTTAAAAGTATATCGGAATATTTTTCGATGAACTGATTAATCGTCTCTTCTGCTCTGGAATGAATATCAAATCGATCAGAAAGATAGAGCAATCCCCTGATCATTTTAATCAATCGGCTGTTAATCTGATAATTACTCTCTAAGGAACGCTCTCTATTTGATTCAACAAACATCCTTCTCGCCCACCAAGTATACTGGATAATCTTTTGAACGAGAGACTGTCTGATATTTTCTTCAGAAGGCATCCTTAGATCAAGGAGTATATTCCGACCAGATAAACACTTTGCCTTGTTAAGTATTAACCCAAGTTGATAACATCCGTGGGTACCGATTGTAAAAAGGTTCGGGTCTTTTGGAATTTCATCCCAACAGATAAAAGAGAGATCAACAAGCACTTCTGATTGCCTTAACAGCTGACGGACATCCGCGATTTTATCAAGATCAAATTCCTTGATAACCGCCACTAAATCTATATCAGAGAAAGGCGTTGTATCCTCTTTCTGAACAGACCCAAGTAAAAGAACACAAAAAAGATTATTGCCAAAAATTCCCTTCAGATTTTCAACCAATCTGCGAATAAAATCATCCATAATCTCACCTCCTGCCTATATCAAACCGAATAATTCTTCACTATGAAAAGTATCTCTGGTTTTCCTGAATTGGGCCAAGAGTTTTTTAATCTTCTTACTTTCAAAATCAACAAGAGCACCTTCGATATCCGTTATCTTTTCTGCACCATAAATACGATAGGACATTTTTGATATTAGCTTTATCAAACTCAAATCAAGAACCGATTCTTTTTTAGTCCAGTTTATTGCCGTGGCCAACAATAATCTTACTGATTTTTGATCATATTCTGAAACTAGTTTATCAGAAAGATATTGTTCTCTCTTCAGCGATTTTCTACCCGGAGCTAAATAATACGGAGGGATAATCAAGGAAATATCTTTTTGATCAATCAGATGGGACATTGTCATGGAAAAACAACAAGCCATCAGATTTTTATTTCCTCCAATAAGAATCGTGGGTTCGTATCCGCAACGACGCAGAATTGGCAAAAACATCTGCCAGACAAAATCAACATCAAGGAAAATATTTCCCTCGCCGGTCCATAAAGCTAAAGCTGAAGGCCTTGATCTTGAAATCAGGAATTTATAATCCTTAAATTTCAAAATCATAGCTTCTATTTCTTTGATATAAAAAGAAGGAAATATCTTCTTTAGCCCAATAGATGCTGGAAAGTTAAACAGATAAACCAATTCCCGGAATTCTCTCACTTCTGAATTACATAACCTGCAATACGTTTTCCCTTTATTAACAAAACAAAGGGTTCTGGAGGGTGAAATATTTTCGGCTTTGGCTAAACTCTCAACTGCTCCGCATTCGCATTTTATAACCGACGCTATTTCTTGAGAAATATAACCTTTCTCTCGAAGTTGATTGAAAAACAGATTAATCCAAGATACATTCTCATCCTGATCATCTCTCCAAATAAAATCTGGCGTAATACCAAGAATATCTAAAGATGATAGGTATCCAGAAACATGTTTTTCAATATCTTGATTATAAAGCTTGGCTCCATTTGCATTTAATGACAATACAGTTTTCCTGCCTAATCTCTTGCCAAAAGCATCCATTAAAAACGATGTTACATTCAATCCTATACTCGGCCTATCCATAGGGGTGATAGGCAAAGTCGTAATACACTCTCTCGATTCAATCATCTCTATCACCTCCATTTTTATGTTGTTAATATATTGTTAATTTGCTTTTTGTACCTTAACAAAAAATCGCAAAAATGTCAAGCCCTAACCAAAAACACCGCTAATCAAAGCGGTGTTAATTAACAAGCAGATGTAAAATAATTACTGACATATATCCTAAAATTTTAATTGACAAATAAATTAAAGAGTATTAAAATAATAATTAATCGTGAATTCTTTTTAAATTCTAAAATGGAGATAACAAAATGAAATTAAACTTTTCTAGTTTTTTAAAAACTAAAGAAAAAAAGGGTATAACAGCAATATTCCATACGCTACATCCTTATCCAATTTATATTAATACAAAAGCATGGGGTAGATTAACTATGGAAACAAATAATAAAAAAGGGAATGAAGTATTAATTAAATCACTACAAGAACAAGGACTAATCATTAAATCATATAGAGATGACATTAAAGAGCTGCAAAAAATACAAATGACATATAAAAGAAAAATTAGCCAAATGACAAATCTCTATCTGGTTTTAACGCATAAATGCAATCTTGAATGTCAATATTGTTTTGTTTCGCAATCATTTACGGAAAAAGAAAGAAAAGTAATAATGACTCCAGATATAGCAAAAAGAGGTATAGATTTATGGGCTAAGCACATAAAACGCAATATCGTAAAAGATAATAATTATTTAATTATCTTTTATGGTGGTGAACCTCTAATGAATTTACTTACACTCCAAACAAGTTTAGAGTATATCCAAGAATTGCAAGACAAGAAACATTTACCTCAAGAAAATCTAGAAAAAGTGATTATAACTAACGGCACATTAATCAATGCGAAAATAAGCAAATTACTAAAAAAATATTGTGTTGGAGTGACAATTTCTATTGATGGGACCAATGAAATACACGATGCTTATCGAATAGACAAAAAAGGTCAAGGATCATTCAAACAAGCAAAAAAGGCAATAAAGATTTTACAATCAGAGAAAATAGATATTTATGCCTCGGTTACCGTTACTCCATACAACATTGAATTAATTAAAGAAATCCCCAGATTACTTAATAAAATGGGGATAAAAGAATTAGGCCTAAATATGCTCGTTGCTAAAACTCCATTTCTCGTCAAGCCAAATATACTTATAAAAGAATATTATAAACAAGCCACTCAAGAGATGATTAAAACTTTCTCGTCTGCCAGAAAAATAAAAATTCATGAAGCCAAACTAGGAATAAAGGTTGATGCTTTTACTCAACAAGAATTTTATCCACCTGATTGCATGGCTTATGGAGGACAAATAGTTGTTCAGCCAAATGGACTGATTAGTCCTTGTCATGCTAACTCAAAATACAACATTAGGCATATTGAAAATTGGGACAAAAATCTTTTGATTCAAGATACGTCTATAGTTAAAAAATGGAGGAAAAGATTACCATTATACAACGAAAAATGCTTAAAATGTGAAGCAATTAGTATTTGTGGCGGAGGATGCCTCTGGAGCACCGAAGAGATAGGAGAAAGTCCAATGAAAAAAGATAAAGCTTCTTGTATTTATACCAAGGAAGCTTTTAAATTTATAGTTTGGGACTCCTATAAATAGACATAAAAAATACAGCGCAAAAAATGAGTATTCAAATAATATCCGTCTTTTTAAATAGAGCATTCTTACCAACTTGCGAATATTTTAAATTCATATATAATGTTAATAATGGATATTAATCAAATTAAAAAAATAGAAAAAGAGGCATCAGATGAGATTGATGATACTCAAGACTTGAATCATTTAGAACAAGTATTTAGAAAATATTTAGGCAAAAAAGGAAAATTAAGCCTTATTTTACGTTCACTAAAAAATTTACCAGATAAAGAAAAAATATTAATAGGTGAACAGTCTAACAAACTAAAAATCTTGTTAAAAGAAAAAATAGAACAAAAAAGTACACAACTTAAAAAAACATCATCGAAAGATAATAAAAATCAAGAATGGATTGATGTTACCGCTCCTGGAGTTAAAATACTTCAAGGTCATTTACATCCGATTACTAAAGTATTGCGACAAATAGAGGACATTTTCCAATCTATGGGATTTTCTGTAGTTGAGGGTCCAGAATTAGAAACAGAATATTATAACTTTGATGCTTTAAATGTCCCTAAAAATCATCCGGCCAGAGACGTATGGGATACATTCTGGATTAAACAAGATAAATCTAATCCAAAGATAGGAAGACAACTACTTCGTACTCACACTTCTCCTGTTCAAGTCCGCCATATGAAAACTCATAATCCTCCGTTAAGAATCATTGCCCCAGGAAGATGTTTTCGCTATGAGGCAACTGATGCCTCTCATGATATTCAATTTCATCAAATTGAAGGATTGATGATTGATAAGGATGTCTCATTAGCTAATTTAAAAGGTGTGATTGAACAATTTATGAAAATATTTTATGGAAAAGATGTCGTAATGCGATGGCAACCTAGTTACTTCCCATTTGTAGAACCTGGCCTTGAACTTCTTATGAGATGCGATGTGTGTAATGGCAAAGGATGCTCAATTTGTAGTGGTGGCTGGATAGAAGTAATACCCTGTGGGATGGTTCATCCTAATGTTCTTAGAATAGTTGGACATAATCCTAAAAACTGGCGGGGATTTGCTTTCGGGATGGGACTCGACAGACTAGTTATGATGAAATATAAAATAAATGACATTCGTTTACTCTATTCGGGAGATCTTAGATTCTTAAAACAATTCTAGTCTAAAAAAATCCCCGCTATTTTTAATAAATGTAACGGGGATTTTAAATTTTCTCAGGAATCGGAATGAACATTAGGAAATATCCAATTCTCCAGCCTTAGCTTTTTTTACCAATACATCCCAATTCCTTGATGGTATTTGCACCCTATTCCCATCATCATCTGAGATACAAATGTTTTTGCCATCAAACTCTACGACAGGACACCAATATTTCCCACCACAAGAAAGAGTCATTTTATCACCTTTTTTCATTTTCACACCTCCTTTCCATTCTATTATAATATTTTTTAAAAAACAATTAAAATTATCTCTCCTTTGATTATATAATAACTATTTTTCATTAAATCTGTCAAGCCCTAACCAAAAACACCGCTAATCAAAGCGGTGTTTATTAAATAATAGGTGTAAAGTATATCTTGACAAAAAATGACTAAATATTATTTTTACTAAACCGATCTAATAATAGATCAATATTACCAACTATTTTATTCATCTTTTGTTTCAACATTTTAAAATCACCTTTCCTTCTAATCTTTAATAATTGAATAAATTTATTCTTATCCTTAACTTTTAAAATATACTTAACTAAATTGTATGATATTTTATAACCATCTTGTTTTGCCTGTTCTCTCCAACTAAGATCTGGATCAAAAAAAGCGTTATTTTTAATAAACCAATCCCAATCTTTCTTTTTAATTTTTCTTTTTGTTATATCATCACCTTCAACATACTGGCAAACACCTTCATTCATCCAAGCAAAACACCGTTTGTTAATCTGACTTACAAATGTATGAGCGGTTTCGTGAATAAGAGTTGGCAAAATTTCATGTTTCTTATGTGTTGTCATTTTTTCAAAAACCAAAGGACTAAAAACATATATTTTATAGATATTTTTAGGATCAACTGTGCCACATAACCATTTTGGACTTTTTTCACTCCAAAGTTTATCCATCTCTTTTCTTGTATAAATAAAGTTAATCGTTATTTTTGACGGCTGTTTGTCAAAAAATTTAATTAATCTTATATAGTTTTTTTTGAATTCTTTAATATATGAACCTACCGAGTTATCATTTTGCTTATAATAAAAAACAGCAATAACTTTGTTATTAATTTTAATTAATTGTTTAATGATTTTATTTTGCTTAATCATATATAGTTATTAGTTAAAATAATTATGATTTACAATCATATCAAAAGTCTATCTAACTGTGGCATTTCTGAATCATCAAATAATATATGATTCTTAACTTTTATATTCTTCTTTTTACATAAATCAACATAAACATCATCACAGCTTAAAGGGTAACTTTTTTTAAAATTTAAATTAAGTAAATTACATATATTCTTGATACTATCTTCATTGCCTTTTTTGATTCGGGATTATCTTTTTCTACACTAATTTGTTTTACCCTTAATCGAGCATCTTCTTTATCCATTAACTTATCTGTATTATCATACATTATTACCTTTTCATAAAATTTCCCTCTAAAAGAAATTTTGGGGATACTTAAAATGTTTTCTCTAATTCGAGAAACTTTATCAGGAGAAATTAAAAATTTAATCTCTAATTCGATATTATTTTTATCTTGCCCATTTAATTTAATTACCATTTATCCATTATATCAAGAAATCTTTTTAGAAAATTAACCAATTGGATGAGGGTCTTTATTTGAAAACGTATGAATTCTTGGATTGCCTAAATAACGACAATTATATTCGCTATTCAAAGATTGAAGCCTAGGAATTAATACTCTTACAACACGCAAACCAACTTTTTTTACAATATCAAGAGAGAGATCAATAAAGAATACATCTTTTTTAGTTTTTTCGCAGGAATCTTTAAGATAGGTTAATTTATCGATTGTATTTTTATAACTAAATTCATTCTTTTTGTATTCTTTATAATTAATTACTGGAGAATTTATTAAAAAATCAAAAATACCTTGATTGATATTTATCGCATAAAATTCAGCATGTTGGTATAAATTTTGTATCTTATTTAGATCTTTATATTTAAAACTAGAAATTCTAAGATTTTTTAATTCCTCTCTTATTAAAAGACTCTCTTGAAGTGCTTTAATAATCGCCTTTTTAATAGAGAAATCAGCAGCCGATCCAAATGTAAAATATGGAATTTTATCACCTATTAACAAAATCGAAACTACGGGTATTTGAAAATCACTTTTATAACTACTTATAATAACCTTAACCTGATAGTTGTTTTCAACACTTTTAAGTATAGTCTTTAATTGATGAGACATACTGTCAATACTTATTCTAGGAGAAGATAGTTTATTAAACCATCCAACTAAAACAATATCTCTTTCAATTAATTCTAAAATGCCATTTAAAACTGCATTATTTAGTCCTTGACCAATAGCACACCCATTACTCGTTGAACGACCTATTTTTTTCTCAAATTTAGAAAATTGATAATCACAATAAACTGAGGAAGCTGGAATGTAAATTTTTTCTTTATTAGAAAGACGACTGCCCTTAACCCAATATATCTTGCTTGCATTATCTGGCTTTTTATACTTAAATCCTTTTTGATTGTATTGACTCTTTAAAAAAGGAAATAGAATTTGTGGATCAATGGCATTTTCTTTGATTCTGCTGTAACTATCTAATAACATCCTCTTTTTGTTCTCTTTATTAAAATCTATACAATATCTTTCTATCCCTTCTAGAAAAGATTTTTTCCTTGCTCTACTTTTAGAACTATCAACTCCATAACTAAAACAAAAACTATTCGGGGTTTCTATTTTACATTTATAAAATTTGAAATTTTCATCTTTCGTATTAATTCTTTCACAACTATTAACTATACTAAGTTTTGTTGTTATTTCTTTGATTTTATTAAAGACAATCATAACTTATATAGAAAATGAATCCAAATGAATTAGAAATCTTTTATATTTCTTGTTAGAATAAATTTCCGAAATAAATCCAGAATAAATATTTTCAAATTCATGATAATTTGTTAATAATTTTTTGAAATTTTTATTATTCTCATAATTTAAAGCTGGACATCCATAATCGAATAATTTATGTCTTATCTTTATTGTCGTCTTATCGTAGAATTTTTTTTCAATATCTTCTTCTACTCCCTTATTTAGTATATTGCCAAATTTAAAAATAGACTGATTCATAGAAACAAACCTATGACAGGGGTAGATATCCCCTTTAACTGAAATACTATAACCTCTTTCTTGTTTCTTTAATTGACAAGAATGCATATAAGCATGGAACGGAAAACTGTTTCCATTCCAATTCTTAATATAATTGATAAAAGGCATTATATGAAAATCTGGACGATTTTTGGTATTTTCTTTCCACATTTCTAATATTTTTCCGATATTCTTTTTAAATAAATAAAAATCCCCACTATCCCAATTCTTCTCATAAGTAGGGATAAAACCTAATCTATCTATTTTTTTAGAAAATAAATATTTTACATTATCAAAAAGATATTTTGAAGAAAATGGTGTAACGGTCATTCGAACTGTTAAATTTGGGATAACTTTATTTAATTTAATCAAAACATCCTCAACAATATTAAAACATGAATTTCCTCTAGGAAACATCCTCTGATGATCTTGAGTTTTTTGTTTACCATCAAAACTTAACACAACATAAAAATTATTCTTACGTAAAAAATCTATTTTAGGATCATCCAATAATACTCCATTTGTTACTAAATTAAAGAATATTTTTTTATTATTTTTTTTCGCTAATTTTTTACCAATCTCTACAGCATCTTTAATTAATTCAAACTCTATCATTGGTTCACCACCTATAAAAGTATAATACAACGTTGAATCTTTATATTTGGCACTTAAAAAATGGTTAAGAGTTCTTTCAATTAATTCTATATTACATCTTTTATGATTTTTCTCTTTAAAATAACAATAACTACATCTAAGATTACACGAATTTGTTAAGTAATTATCTAAAAACATAATTATATAATAAAACTACTTCTCTATTCTTTATAGAAAAAATAACGAGGAAATAAACTAAGAAGATTAATTATAATTAATCTTTAGTAACAAATCCTTTTTTAATTTTCTTTTTATTCTTTTTATTTTTCATGTATATATTTTATTTTACAACACCTATTACTTGACCATTTCTATTCCATTTTATTACAATAGATAACTTTTTGTCAATAATTATACATAATAAACCCCTAACTCACACAATTTTTTTAACCCTAGTCACTGATTGCACAAAATTAATATATTTCTTTGGAATATCTTCTTTAAGCCTATATCTTGCTATTTCTTCTCCTAATGGAATCTGATTATCTGATTTATACTTCCTAATTTCAGAAATAATATTCAGAATATCATTAAAATCATTCAAATCGTTCTTTTTTATAGATAATCCGTTAATTACTTTGGGCCAATTAGATAAATGAATACTTTTATTATCTTTTTTAATGTGATAAAAATACTCCTGATAAATTTCTTCTGTAATAAAAGGTATAATAGGGGCATACATTTTTATGATACTAAATAAACATTGATAAAGCACACTTTTTGCAGATTCGTCGGGCTTGGCCTTATATAATCTATGCTTAACAAATTCAAGATAATTATCACAAAATAATTTCCAGAAAAAATCATCTATTTCTTGTTTGGCTTTTGAGTAATGATAAGAATCAAAATATTTAGTAGTCTTTTTGACTGTTTCGTTTAAATGATGCAAAATCCATTTATCTTCTATCTTTAAATCTGAAAGTTTTAATTTTGAATAATCAACTCTATTAAAATGAGAAAAACAAAATTTTGCCGCGTTATATAATTTAGTAACAGTGCGTTTTCCTTTTTTGATTTCATCTTCATTATATCTTAGATTTTTACCCAAAGTTGAGCCTGTAGCCCAATATCTTATTGCGTCCGCTCCATACTGCTCAACAACTTTTTCCGGAGGGACAAAATTACCTAATCGTTTTGAAAACTTTTTACCTTTATCGTCAAGGCCATGACCAGAAATCATAATGTCTTTAAACGGTATTTTTTTAAAATGATATAGAAACTTCACAACAGTATAAAATAGCCATGTTCTAATAATTTCAAACGCCTGTGGCCTTAAACTAAAAGGAATTAATTTATCTTTAATTATACTGTCTTTTATTAACTCTCTAGCAATAAGAGGAGTACACGATGATGTCATCCATGTATCCATAACATCTTTCTCTGGAATGAATTCTTTATTACCACATTTAAAACATTTGTTGATTTTTGGTTTATCTTCTATAGGATCAATAGGTAAATCTTTGTCATCAGGAAAGATAATTTCTTTACAACTACTACAATACCAAATTGGGAAAGGCACACCATAATATCTTTGACGAGAAATACACCAATCCCATTTCAAAGAGTTGACCCAATCAATATATTTTCGCTTCATTTCCTGAGGATGCCAATTCATCTTTTCTGCCTGTGCTAAGAGCTGATTTTTTTTGTCTAATATTTTTATAAACCACTGTTTCGTCTTAAGTATCTCTATGGGCGTATCGCAACGTTCATGAATAGGAATGATATGTTTAATCTTTTCTTGCTTTTTTAACCAACCATCTTCTTTTAAAATATTAGTAATCTTTTTTTGTGCCTGCTTAATGTTTAATCCAGATAGAATTCCAGTATTATTATTTAAAGTTCCATCTTTATTCAAAATCACTTTTGGAGTTAAATTATGTTCTTTAACTTTCTTGACATCTTCCCAATCTCCCCAACTACAAACCATCATTAATCCTGTGCCAAAATTAACATCAACGCTCTCATCGGCTAAAATCGGCACTTCATAATTAAAAATTGGAACTATTGCTTTATTACCAATAAGTTTTTTATATCTTTTATCCGAAGGATTAACAAATAAAGCAAGGCAGGCAGGCAAAAATTCAGGCCTAGTAGTCGCTATCAACAAGTCCTTTTTGTTTAAAGATTTAAAAGTTATAAAATTTAAGGAACTTTCTCTTTCATCATCTTCTATATCCGCTTGAGCAAGTGCTGTTTGACAAGAACTACACCAATAAATTGGTTCGTCTTTACGCACTAATCGCTTCTTTTTAAATAAATCAATAAAAGACCATTGGGCAATTCTTTGACTATGAGAATTCATTGTGCTATATGTTTTACTCCAATCAACCGATATTCCCAATAATGTCCATAAATTTTTATATTTTGCTGAACCTATTTCGGTTTCTTTTAAACATTTTTTAATAAACTCCGCACGGATAATATTATTTTTATTAATATTATATTTTTTCTCTACAAATCTTTCTGTCGGCAATCCATTATCATCAAATCCCATAGGATAAAAAATATTAAAACCATTCATTCTTTTAAAACGAACAATAAATTCAGCTTGAGAATAACTCATAATATGACCCGGATGTAAATGTTCGGCAGAAACATAAGGAGGTGGAGTATCTACGGTATAATAAGGATTCTTGTTATTTGAAGTAAACTTATAAATATTTTCTTTATCCCAAAAATTTCGCCAATACTCTTCCCTTTCCTGAAAATTGTAATTATTCTTTCCCATACATTTATTGTAACTAATATTTTTAAAAAATAAAAGAGGCCCAATACTTAATGGAGTTATAAAATGTCTCCGATGTCAAACTAAATTCCCATTTGCTATGAATATCCTTTTGATGTCTAACCGGCCACCAATTCTGAATATTCTTGTAAATACCTGCTCCATCAGTATGCAATTTACTCTTTGGTTTAACATGTTGTTGTAAAAAGTAAGCTGCATGATGACGTTGAGGTTTAGTGTTTGTTAGTATCTCAAAAGCCAGATTTCTTGTTTTTTTCTGTTTGGCCATTATCAGTGTCTTGTGTTTAAAGAATGCTTCATCTAATTGAACAATTTTCTCTAAGATAACACCATTTTCAGGCAGATTGGATCTAAATAAATCAAACCAATGATAGATGCTTTTCCTGCTGATTTTGGTTAAAGTCATAGATTGTTTTACTGGTAACTATTGACAAAATATTAAGATATTGACTTATTTATAAAAAGAATTTATAGTAAACATATATGGACTTGGAGATGCTTCCACTAGAATTAAGAAAATTAGGTCTAACCGAAAAGGAAGTTCGGGTCTATTTGGCTACTCTAGAACTGGGATATACCTCTGTTCAGAATATTGCTCTAGAAGCCAAGATCAGCCGACCAACCGCCTATGAAATCATTAAATCTTTAAAAGATAAAGGGTTAATTTCTAAATCAAAAGATAAAACTAAAAATTATTTTATGGCCGAATCCCCTGATAAACTTTTAGGTCTTTTAAAAAGAGCGCGAAAAGAAATAGAAGAAAAAGAACGAGAGTTTATTCGAGTTATCGCTACTCTACGAGAAAAATATTATTTGGGCGATAAAAGAGATATTAAAACATACAAAGGCAAAACGGGCCTAGAAATTTTATTTAATGATTTCTTAACTACTCAAAGTAAAGAAATTTATGTTTTAGTTAGCAATGAAAAAATTTGGCCTAACAAATCCAGAAAAGCTATTTATCAAAAGATTATAAAAAGATTGGGTCAAGTCAAAATTTTAGAAAAAAAATCAACTAATTTTAATGGCATCGCTATTATTTACGACAAGGTAATTATCTTAACAGAAAAATCATCTGGCATTCTAATTGAAAACAAAACTATTATTAACCTAATTAAATCCTTATTTACCTGTTTCAATTTATAATCTTTTATCTTTTTTAATATCTTCTCTAATCTTTTCCATAAATCGGGCCATGTACCAAAGATTATGGATTGTTGCTAAATGAGCGCCTAACATCTCCTTGGCTTTGAAAAGATGACTTAGATAAGATCGACTATAATTCTGACAAGTATAGCAAGAACAGTTTTTACTTATTGGTTTTTTATCTGTTTTGTATTTCTTATTAGTGATGCTTATTTCCCCCTGATCAGTTAAAAATGTTCCGTGCCGCGCCAGACGAGTTGGATAAACACAATCGAATAAATCAATTCCCCTTTTAACTGCCTGCTTAATATCATCTAAATAACCAATACCCAATAAATGCCTCGGTTTGTTTTCTGGTAAATAAGGAATAATCCAGTCCAGAGTTTTTTTCATTTCTCCTTGACCGAAAGAACCACCAATGCCAAATCCATCAAAAGGTAAATCTCCAATAAATTGAGCACTTTCTTTTCTTAAATCCTCAAAAAGACCTCCTTGAACAATACCAAATAAGAGCTGACCATTTTTCTTTTTAGTTTTTAAACACCTCTTAGCCCACCAATGAGTTCTTTCCATTGATTTATGAGTATATTCATAATCATCTAAGGGTGAAGTACATTCATCAAAATTAAAAATGATATCAGCCCCCAAATCTTCCTGAATTTTAATTGAACTCTCCGGAGTAAAGCGATGACAAGAGCCATCTAGATGAGAAGTAAAAGTTACCCCATCATCGTCTATTTTAACTAACTTGCCTGTTCTATTATTATTCTCTTTTATCTCTTTATCTTTAGAAATTTTTCCGATATTATTTCCAAATCCAGCTCCCAAGCTAAAAACTTGAAAACCACCACTGTCGGTAGCAATTGGTCCAGACCAATTCATAAATTTATGAAGACCACCCATTTTTTTTATAATCTGATGACCCGGCTGTAAATACAAGTGATAAGTATTAGCTAAAATAGCTTCAAAGCCAATATTTTTAATATCTTCGGGTGTTAAGCTTTTAACCGTTGCTTTAGTCGCCACAGGGAAAAAGAAGGGCGTATGAATTACCCCGTGCAAAGTTTTAACTAGCCCCAACCGTGCTTTTGATTTAGAATGTTTTTTTAAAATTTTGAACATAATACCCTGCGATGCCAAAGGCAACTGAAACATTTAAAGATTCTTTCTGACCTAACATCGGTAAATGAATAATTTGATCTGCTCTTTTTAGAACTGAAGCAGAAACCCCTTTAATTTCATTGCCAATTACCAAAGCCAAAGGAAACTTAGGTTTGAATTTAAGATAAGAGATACTTTTCTTATCTTGCTCCAAAACAACAATCTTTACACCTTCTTTTTTAAGCTTATCAATAATCCGCCAAGTTTGCCATTGATGTTCCCAAGCAATATTTTTTTCTGCTCCTAAAGCGGTCTTGGAAATTTTGGGCTGAGGCGGTTGTCCAGAAATCCCACCTAAGAATATTTTATCCAGAGCCAAAGCATCGGCTGTTCTAAAGATAGAACCGATGTTTTCTAAGCTCCGAATATTGTCGCAAACTATGTAGAACATATATTTACTATCTCGAGGTCGTACATTATTTTGTCCGCACCTCAGCACCTGCCTCGCCGGCCCGCTTCGACTCAGCGAGGCGAGCAAGGCGGGGAGGTTCGGCAAAATAAGGTCCGACCTCGGGTTTATGTATATAAAGTTTAAAGGGCTGTGATTTTTACGTCAACAGCCCTTTGGTTTTAGTATTGATCACCGAGAACTTGCCGATGATGGTGTTCGGCTGCCTGTGCCCCCTTGCGCATATCCTCTGTAATGACAAATCTATGAGCACTCGCAAGATCTATCGTCTCGCCCTTCTCCTCTAGAGCTAAGACAAATAGCCGAGTAAAGAAATCGTGTTTTTCCTGAACATCTTCACAATCAAGATCTCCTTTTATAACCTCTCTCTCAAAATGACTGAAGATTGTCATGAAAGAAGTTCTTGGATATTCGAGGTCATATTTCCCTATATCAACTGCTTTCCAAACAAATCTTTTGAATAAATCTAGATACTTTTCCATTTTCAACCCTCCTTTTTAAAGGTTAACTGGAAAAACTGATCTCCTAAATCCTACTAACTTTATACCAAAATACAACTAACTTGTCAACCCCTGAACAACTTTTTAGCTTCTTGCCAAATAAAGTCGTAATCTTGCTCTGTCTTTAACCAATACCACCATTCAGCCCCCCAAAGATAGGCCTCGTCAAAACCAGTTTGACTAGTATATTCAATAACCTCTTTAAACTTATCTATATTCATTACTTTCAATTGTTCTTCAAGAGGCGTTTCATAAGGCATTTTATGGTTCCAGGTTTCAGCTTGTAATTCAATAATCATCATTCTTTCTATCCCAGTCAACCATCTAGTTAATTGAGCCCGCTTGTAATAAAAAACTGAGGGAATTGGATATTGAATATGTCTTTGAAAAACATCACTCCAAACGATTCGATAAAGAGTCGTTCCAAAAATATCAGCTTTTCTAGCTGGCTGAATCCAGCTACTTAATTCCCCGCTAGCTGTTAATAAAATCGGCCGATTATCTAATTCTTTAACTAAATCAATTTCCTTTTGTAAGAATTTCTTGTCTAATTTAGGACATTCGCCAAAACTCATTAAAAATGGTTCATTTTCTATTTGCCAAATCTTAATCGTCTTATTATCCCTATAATGCTCCACTATATGACTAATTAGGTTTAAAACTTTTTCCTGATGCTCTGATTCACTTAATCCTCTAGCCCAATCAGGAATATGGCATTCAGGCCAGCGAGGCACTTTTTGTCCAACAACTAAAATGATTTCAACATTCCTTCTACCCGCTTCCTGAATTTGCCAATCCAAATCATCAAAAGAATACTGACCCATCTCTGGTTCAATCTTCTGCCAATAAGCAACTAAGCGTATTTTTTTAACTCCTAGTTCATCCAAAATAGCCAAATACATCCTTTGCCAATCATCAGTCATATATTCAGCAAAATATTGAGAAAAAGTAACACCATAATCAATTTCCATTTCTGGCGCTTGACCGGTGAAAGCATAAATTAAAAGACCAGCTAAAAGGAAAATGGTTAAAAGAACAACTGTAAAGATAATGCGAAAAAATGTTTTCATAATTCGTAATCCGAGGTCGGACCTTCTTTTGCCGAACCTCCCCGCCTTGCTCGCCTCGCTGAGTCGAAGCGGGCCGGCGAGGCAGGTGCTGAGGTGCGGACAAAATAATGTATGACCTCTAAACTGCATCATAAGACTAAAATTCCAAGACCCATAATAATAAACAAAATAGCAACCGTTTTTTGAATAAGGGCGCTTTGATTAACTTGTTCCTTAATAACTCGAGGAAATTTTTTAGAAAGGAAAAGAGCTAAAATTAAAAGAAAAATATATTGGACTCCCTGCAAAGCGTTAACCAAAGCAACACTCCCTAGAAAAATAGCATAATTAAGCAGAATGAAAGCTACTCCAGACAGTCCCTTACTTACTAAAGCCAAACCATTCGTTTTTGATTTAATCTTTTCTGAGGTTTCTAAAATTACTTTTCGACTAACCGGAACTAAGAATAAAAGAATAGCTCCGATAACACCGCCCAAACGAATCCAGATAAAACCATTAATAAATATTTGATCAGAAAAGATAATCTTAGTTAAAACATATGAACTGGCAAAAAGCAAAGCTGCTATGACAGCCAAGGGCAACCTCTTTATTAAAGAAGGTTTAATTATTCCAGAGACAACCCTTACTTGTTTCCTTGGCCAAGCCATAACGATTCCCCCAATGACTAATGAAGAAAAAGCAATTAATTGATTACTGGATAATCTTTCATCCAGAAAAAAATAGGTTAAAACAAAAGTAAAGATTGGAACCAAACCGCCAATAATAGGAACGATTCTAGAGACCTCTCCCATTTGAACAGATTTGTAAAAAAATAAAATTGCTAGAACAAAAGAAATACCAGCTACAAAACTAATAACTATTTGCTCGGCTGGGATAAGAGTAAAACCAAAAGGAAATAAAAGGATAGAAAGACCGCCTAAAGTTCCGGTATAGAAAGCATAAGCCGCCGGCCTTAAAGCAGTATTAGAAAGTAAATATTTATCAAAAATAAAAACCAAAGCAGAAAGAAAGTGAGCAATAATGGCAATTAATAACCAATTCATAAATCTAATTTATTTTCTTTACAAACTTGAGCGTAGAATTCAGCGCTCGGTCGAATTCTACGCTCAAAGGTCTGATGGTTAACTTCAACTAAACCAAAACGAGGCCAAAATCCTTTATCCCATTCAAAATTATCTAATAAAGACCAATAAAAATACCCTCGAACATCAACTCCTTCTTCAATTGCCTTATGAGTCCAAATTAAATGATCTTTAATAAAATTAATCCTGTTTACATCTTGAACACTAGCAATTCCATTTTCGGTAATATATATCGGTTTCTTATATTTCTTTAAATCTTTTAAAACATGATAGAGTCCTTCTGGAAAAACACGCCAACCGAGACCAGAATAAGGTAAGCTTTTATCTTCAAAAAATCTTCTATGGAAATAGTAATTAAGACCAATAAAATCTTGTTGATTTTGAATTTTATTTAAAAAATAACTATTCCAAAAATACTTAGCCAGGGGAATATGTTTAAAATATATATTATGTTTAGAAATTCCCACTTGGCATTCTAAATCGATTAATTTCAGAGAATTATAAGCTAACTTATGAGCTTTAATTAAATTCTTAACAACCTTTAAAGATTTAAAAATACTTTTCTCCTGAGGTGGCCAAACACCTTTAAAATATGAAGCGCTAATATAAACTAAGGGTTCATTTAGAGTTATCCAAAAATTAACTTGATTAAATAAATTCTCACTAATAATTTTAACATATCGGTCAAAATAATAAGGCGTTTTGGGATTAAGCCAACCACCTTTTTCCTCTAACCACTGAGGTAGGGTCCAATGATATAAAGTAACAAAGGGCTCTATCTTTTTTTCTTTTAAAGAAATTAGAACCTGCCGATAATGCTCAATCTCCTTTTCGTTGATAACTCCTTCTTTTGGTTCAATCCGTGACCATTCAATAGAAAAACGATGAGTGTTTTGATTAAGCTTCTGAGCAATACTAAAATCCTCTTCAAAACGATGATAATGATCACAAGCTCGACCAGAGATATAGTTTCTTGATTCAAGCATTTCTGAAAACATTTCTCTCTGCCAAGATTGCCAATAGGTCTGAGCTTGATTGGCTAATCTTTGAGCATTCCCTTTTTCCCATTTTGACCAATCATTAACATTCCCACCTTCTACTTGATGGGCTGATGTAGCTGTTCCCCACAAAAATTTTTCTGGAAACTTTATCTCTGACATTTAGGACAATAGTGAGCACTACGATTCCCTATCTTAATCTTCTTTATTTTTGTCTTACATTTATGACATGATTGACCAGCCCGTTGATAAACTTTAATCAAAGGAACAAAATTACCTTTCTGGCCATTGGCATCAAAATAATCACGATTAGAACTCCCTCTTTTCTTAATAGCTAAAATAAGTATTCTTTTAATTTCCTGATAGATTTTTTTGACCTCTATCGGTTTAAGAGTTTTAACTATTCTAGTTGGTAAAACCCGAGCAGAGAACAAAATCTCATCTGAATAAATATTACCAATCCCAGCTACAAATTTAGGATCCATTAAAAGAGGCTTAATTCTACTATTCCCCCTTTTATTTAACAATTCTTTAAAGAGTTCTAAAGTAAATTTTTTATCTAATGGTTCGGGACCAAATTTTTCTTTTTCGAAATATTTAACTAATTCTTCTTTAGAAAAAACTTTAATAAAACCAAATCGTCTCAAATCATTATGAATCAAGTAACTTTTATCGGTAAAATAATATATTAAATGCGTGTGCTTGTTAATTTCTCCGTTAAAAATCAACTGACCAGTTAGTTTTAAATGAATAACTAAATAATAATTGCTAGACAACTCTATAATCAATAACTTAGCCCGCCGATTAATACTCTTGATTTCAGACCCAATTATTAATTTCTTGAATTTAGCTAAGGGGTACTTAATTAGTTTCGCCAAACAAACCTCCACCTTCTTTATCTTCTTATTCTTTATTTTTTTATTTAATTGTCTCTTGATGGTCTCAACCTCTGGAAGTTCAGGCATATTTTTTACCGTGGTGGTTCCTCATATTGAGTACTAACCAAAACATTACCTAAGGTATCAATATCTTCTAAAATCATACCTGTGCCACGAACTACGGCCGTTAAGGGGTCCTCAACTAACTTAACTGGCATCTCGGTCTGTTCAGCTACCAATTGATCCAAGCCGCGTAAAAGTCCACCTCCACCGACTAAGAAAATTCCCCGATGCATAATATCAGCCACTAATTCAGGTGGAGTTTCTTCAATAGTACTTTTAATAGAATTAACTAAGGTCTTGATTGAGCGACTTAAAGCTTTACGAATTTGAGAATCATCAATAGCTACCTCTTTGGGTAAACCAGTCACAATATCTCGGCCACGCATAGTTGTTTCTAATTTCTCTTCTAAAGGATAGGCTGAACCAACAGCAATTTTAATATCCTCAGCTGTCTTTTCGCCTAACAAAAGATTAAATTCTTCTCGAGCATAATGAATAATATCTTCATTAAGTTTATCACCAGCTATTCGTAAACTTTTACTGACAACAATTCCACCCAAAGAAATAACAGCTACTTCGGTTGTTCCTCCACCAATATCAACAATCATATTACCAGCTGGATCCTGAACTGGCATTCGAATACCAATAGCAGCGGCCAATGGTTCTTCAATCAAATATACTTCTCGAGCACCAGCATTTCGAGTTGCATCCTCAACTGCTTTTTTCTCAACTTCAGTCACGCCCGAAGGAATACCCACAACTACTCGAGGTCGAGGTAAAAGAGAAAAGCTTTCTCGATGAACTTTATCAATAAAAAACTTGAGCATTTGCTCAGTTACTTCAAAGTCAGAAACAACACCAGCTACCAAAGGACGGGAAGCAACAATATGAGCCGGAGTCCGACCAACCATTTTTTTAGCTTCTTGCCCGATGGCTAAAATCTGACCAGTTTTTTGGTTAATAGCCACAACCGATGGTTCATTAATAACAATACCTCTCCCTTTAACATAAACTAATGTATTGGCTGTTCCTAAATCTATACCAATATCTTTAGAAAAAAAACCAAAAAGATTATTAAGCATTTTAAAATTCATTAAGTATTTTATCTATTTTAATCAATTCTATCTTATGACTATTTCTTTTCTTAACTTCAACTGAATTTTGAGATAAAGTTTTCTCGCTAACAACGACTCGATAAGGAATACCGATTAAATCAGCTTCAGCAAATTTCTCGCCTGGCGCCTTATCACGATCATCGTACAAAACTTCTATCTTATTCTCTATCATCTTCCTATAAATTTGATCGGCTTCTTTCTTATCATTAACTAAATTAATTAAATGGACTTTAAAAGGAGCGACTGTTTCGGGCCAAATAATACCTTGCTCATCATGAGAGGCTTCAACAATAGCAGCCAATAAACGGCCTAAGCCAATTCCATAACAGCCCATAACAATTGGCTTCTTCTTGCCACTCTGATCAACAAATTCAGCTTTCATAGCTTTACTATACTTGGTTCCTAAATAAAAGATATGTCCAGCTTCAATTCCACTCTTTTCTTCTAAAGAACCCTTACATTCAGGACATTCTTTAAGATCACCCACTTTTTCGAAATTAGCTCCATAACGACACTTAGGACAGAAAAATATCTTATCTTCGCCTGTTTCCGCAAAAAGGATAAATTCATGAGATAAATCTCCGCCAATAGTTCCAGAATTAGCTTCTACCGCTACTACTTCCAAACCGGCTCGCTTAAAAATAGTTAGATAAGCAATCTTAATTTTTTCATAAAAAGCCAATGAATCTTTTTCAGAACTATTAAAGCTATATAAATCTTTCATAATAAATTCGCGAACCCGTAATAAACCACCAGTCGCTCGCATTTCATTACGAAACTTATTCTGAATCTGATAAAGATATAAAGGCAGATCTTGATAAGAACTAACTCTCTTTCTAATTAAATCAGTTATAACTTCCTCATGAGTTGAACCTAAACCAAATCTTTTTTCATGACGATCTCTGACTTTAAACAAAGGTGGATCAATTTTATCCCAACGTTTTGTTTCTTGCCAAAGATTCTGAGGAATCAAAGTTGGCATTAGCAATTCTTGACCACCTAACTTATTCATTTCTTCCCGGATAATGTTTTCTATTTTACTATAGACCCGCCAACCAAGAGGAAGAAAAGTATAAATACCAGCTGCTAACTGGTCGATAAAATCGCCCCGGGTTAAATACTTGTGACTAATCGTTTCGGCTCCCTTAGGCGCTTCTTTTTTAGTTTTAGCAAAAATCTGTGACTGTTTCATATACTTATCCTATCATAAAAGACAAAACTGGACAATAAAAAAACCTGCCTAAGGACAGGACTCCAAAGTTTCAGCATCATTCCCAACTTAATTGGAAATCCAGTTCTATAAGGTCCGACCTCAAAAAGTAGGAGCCTTTAGCAAAAGGTTCCGCTTTTTAGGTCCGACCTTAATTCTGAAG
>Ga0180007_10000848_pt1 | contig 46109 bp, 42 predicted proteins | sample MM_PC_MetaG_FD_121122 | JGI IMG/M metagenome (GOLD analysis project Ga0180007, IMG submission 121122) | Groundwater microbial communities from the Aspo Hard Rock Laboratory (HRL) deep subsurface site, Sweden - MM_PC_MetaG | ecosystem: Environmental > Aquatic > Deep subsurface > Groundwater... | reverse complement strand
CTTCGACCTTGTCGCGCATGAGCAATCCCTCCCGAAATCGATGGGCGCAGAACTACGGGGTTTGACCTGGGCTGTCAACGCAGGCAGCCAGGGGCCTGAGGCCAGGGGCGCTGTCCCTGGACCTCCCAGAAGGGAGCCTGAAGCCAGGGGCTCCGCCCCTGGACCCCGCCGGGGGCAGCGGCCCCCGGACCCCCATTTTACGCCGAAAGCTCTGTTTCAGGAGGAACCTGAAACAGAGCTTTTGGCTTGTGTGAGGCAGAAGGAGCGTCCGGGACAACATCGGGCTTTGGGCCTTCTTCCAGGTGCACGTGGGTCTGTTTCCAGGCGATGGATTGCGTTCCCTGGCAAGAAGCAAGCCGTTTCGAGACCAGGGATAGTACTCTAGCGGTACAGCCCTGGTCTCGAAACGGCGAGCGACGACGTCCAGGGGGCGCAGGACACGCCTCGAAACAGGCCCTACCCTACAGGGCGGCGTCGAGGAGCAGATTGTCGCGGTGCACGGCCTCGGGATATGGTGCGGAACCCAGAACCTCGGCCAGTTCCGAGCTCTTGCGGCCCTGGATGCGGGTCAGCTCGTCGCCGGAATAGTTGGAAAGGCCCACGCCCACATGGCGGCCGTCCAGGTCCACGATGCGCACCAGCGCGCCGCGCTCGAACCGGCCCTCGACCTTGCGGATGCCCGCGGGCAAAAGGCTCTTGCCGTTCTCGCGCAGGGCCTTGGCAGCCCCGGCGTCCACGCTCACGGTGCCTGCCGGGTCGTCGTGATAGGCCACCCAGAACTTGCGGTGCGACACCAGCCGCCCGCAGGGCAGCACCAGGGTGCCCAGCACCTCCCCGGCGAAGATGCGCGTCAGGGCCAGGGCGCTCTTGCCGGAGACGATGAGCGTGGGCACGCCGAGCTGGGCGGCGCGGCGCGCGGCCCGAAGCTTGGAATACATGCCGCCGGAGCCCACGCTCGTCTTGCCGTCGCACATGGCCTCGATGTCCAGGCTCTCGATGTCCTCGATCATGGGCACGCAGCACGCGTCCGTGTGCTTGTCCGGGTTCTTGTCGAACACGCCGTCGGCGGAGGTCAGGTTCACGAAAAGGTCCGCGCCCACTAGGTCCACGATGAGGCTGGCCAGGGTGTCGTTGTCGCCGAACTTGAGCTCGGCCACGGCCACGGTGTCGTTTTCGTTGACGATGGGAATGACGCCCCAGTCCAGCAGCCTGCGGATGGTGTTGCGGGCGTTGCGGAAGCGCGCGCGGCTCTTCAGGTCCTCGCGGGTCAGCAGGATCTGGGCCACGGTCTTGCCGTAGCGGCTGAAGGCCTCGTCGTACTCGTGCATCAAGCGGCTCTGGCCGATGGCCGAGGCGGCCTGGCGCGAGGGCAGCTCCGCGAAATCGATGTTGGAGGCGTCGAGCCTGTTCTGGCGGATGCGCATGCGTCCGGCGGCCACGGCCCCGGAACTCACCAGCACCACCTCAAGGTTCTGCTCGTGCAGCGCGGCGATCTGGTCCACCAGCCGCCCCACGATGCCGGGGTCCAGGCCCTTGTCAGAGGTCAAAACGGCGCTGCCGACCTTGACCACCACGCGCTTGGTGCGGCCCAAAATCTCACGGCGCAGGGCGCCTGCCTCCGGTCGCGCTGCCTCTTGGCTCATGTTCCGCTCTCTCCCGTCCAGTCAGCCTCTTCCTTGTCCGAGTCATCCGCCGGGCTCAGGGCGTCGAAACGCCGCCACATCTCGGCCAGCAGCCCGGGCAGGCCCTCGCCGGTAAGGGCCGAGACGAAGAGGATGTCCTTTGGCGCGTTTGAGCGCAGGGTGGCCAGGCGCTCCGGTTCCAGGATGTCGATCTTGTTGATGACGCGGATCTGCGGCTTGGCCGCAAGTTCCGGGTCAAAGGCGCGCAGCTCCTCGTTCAGCATGGCGTACCCGGCCTCGGGATTTTCCGGGTCGGCGTCCTCGCCGGAGAGGATGTGCACGAGGAAGCGCGTGCGCTCCACGTGCTTCAAGAACTTGTAGCCCAGGCCCGCGCCCTGGCTGGCGCCCTCGATGAGGCCGGGGATGTCGGCGATGACCAGGCGGTGCCCGCCCTCATCCTCCACCACGCCCAGGTTGGGCACCAGGGTGGTGAAGGGATAGGCCGCGATCTTGGGCCGGGCTGCGGACACGGCGGACAGGAAGGTGGACTTGCCCGCGTTGGGCAGGCCGAGCAGGCCCGCGTCGGCCAGGACCTTGAGCCGGAGCAGCAGGCGCTTCTCCGTGGCGGGCTTGCCGGGTTCGGCATGCGTGGGCGCGCGGTTGGTGGAGCTCTTGAAATGCAGGTTGCCGCGCCCGCCGATGCCGCCGGGGCAGACCACGTATTCCTGGTCCGGGCGGGAGAGGTCGGCCAGAAGCACCGGCCCGGAGCCGGAACCGGCCTGAACCTCCACCTCGGCGTCGGGGTCGCCGTCGAACTTGGGGCCCACATCGGTCACGTCGAGCAGCATGGTGCCCACCGGGACCTCGATGATCAGGTCCTCGCCGTTGCGGCCGTACTTGTCCTGGCCCTTGCCGTTGACGCCGTTCTCGGCCTCGAACATGCTGCGCACGCGAAAATCGTACAGGGTCAAAAGGCGTGTGCTGGCGCGGAAGATGACATCCCCGCCCTTGCCGCCGTCGCCGCCGTCGGGCCCGCCCTTGGGCAGGTTCTTGGCGCGCTTGAGCGACGCGCTGCCGTTGCCGCCCTTGCCGGAGCGCACGATGATATTGGCTTCATCCACGAATCGCATGGGCTGGTAACCGCCTGAACCGAAGAAAAACGGGCAGGAGCCGCATGGTGCCGCTCCTGCCCGCCGTTCGGATCTTAAAGGATTGGGTGCTAGAGCCTTGTGTCTAGGCGCTCACGGGCAGAATGTGCACCCGGGTCTTGACCCTGTTGTTGCGCATGTACTTCTCGTACTTGACCTCTCCGTCCACCAGGGCGAACAGAGTGAAGTCCTTGCCCAGGCCGACGTTCTTGCCGGGGTGGATGGACGTTCCCACCTGGCGGACGAGAATGTTGCCGGCCAAAACCTTCTGACCACCGTAACGCTTGACGCCCCGGCGTTGGCCGGCGCTATCGCGGCCGTTTCTGGAGCTGCCGCCCGCTTTCTTGTGAGCCATATCAGTTCTCCTTCGGGGGGCTTAAGCCTGGATGGCTTTGACCTTCAGGCTGGTGTAGTCCTGACGGTGTCCGGTCTTCTTGTGGAAGTCGTTGCGGCGCTTCTTCTTGAAGACGAAGATTTTTTCGCCGCGGCCATGGCCAAGAACCTCACAGGACACCGTAGCGCCTTCCAGGTAGGGGGCGCCAATCTTGGTGGCGCCGTCAGCGGACACAAGCAGGACCTTGTCCAGGGCCAGCTCGCTGCCGGCTTCGGCCTGGAGCAACTCCACCTTGAACTCGAGTCCCTGTTCCACGCGGTACTGCTTACCGCCGGTCTCGATGATTGCGAACATTGCGAATACCTCCATCGCGTAAGAGGGGATTTCTTATCTCCAAGGCCGGGGAAAAGTCAAGCGCCGCGTGGTGATTATTTTTCACCTCCGCAAACGGACCTCAGGCCCTGGCCAAAACCAGCACGTGCACTTGTGCGGCACCGGCGGCGCGCATCATGCGCGAACATTCTTCCAATGTCGAGCCCGTTGTCATGATGTCGTCCACTAAAAGCGCGGTGCGCCCAGCCAGAAATTTGGGGGCACCGGCAAAGGCCCCCCGGATGTTCTCGGCCCGCTCCGAGCGGCCCAGCTCCATCTGCGGAACCGTGCGCCGCACGCGCATGAGCGCCTCCTGCCGGATGGGCAGGCCGCGCCGCCGGGCCAAGAGCTTCGCCAGCTCCCGGCTCTGGTTGAAGCCGCGCCAGGCGAGCCGCCGCACGTGCAGCGGCACCGGCACCACCAGCTCGCAGGCCGCAAGCTCCGGGAACACGTGCGCCTGGCGTTCGAAGGCCGAGGCCAGGCATTCCTGAAGCTGGCGGCCCACGCCCAGCCGCCCCTGAAACTTGTAGGCCAGGATCAGCTCACGCAAACGCCCCTCATAAGCCCCAAAGGACACCAACCGCCCCCAGGGGCGCGGCGACTGCCGACAGGCGGCGCAGAGTGCGGACGGTTGCTGCAGAACTTCCGGCTGCGCGTCTTGCCGCTGCCCGCAGCCGGGGCAGGCCGCGACCTCCTGCGGCGCCAGCGCCAGACGGCAGTCCGGGCACAGGCTGGACTGCCGCCCAGGCCCGGCCTGGGCCACCAGCCCGCAGCCCGCACAGCGCGCCTCGTCCAGCATGAACGGGCGCGCCAGGCCTTGCAGCAGGGCCAGCCCCCGGTGGATCATTTGAGCGCGCCCTGCGCCGCCGCCCAGGCCTCGCGCCCCAGGGCCAGGGCGCGGTCCACGGCCAGGGGATCGGCCAAAAGGTCGCCGCGCTCGTCCTTGCCGCGAAAGCCCACGGGCTCGGCCAGGGTCATGGCGAAGTTCACCAGAAAATACTTGAGGGTCAGGCGCGCGCCGTCAAATAGCTTCTGGCCCATGGGCTGGCCGCCCACCAGACAGGCGAAGCCCTGGCGCTCCGGGTACTGAAGCAGCCAGGCGTCGCCTTTGCGACGGGCCTCCCAGAAACGCTGCGAGCGGTCGATCCAGGTCTTGCACAACGACGGCAGCGCATAGAAGTACACCGGCGAGCAGAAGACCACGCTGGGCGCGGCCAACAGCAGCGCGAACAGCTCCTCGGCCTGGTCCTTCTTGCGCAGCACGCAGGCCGACTTTTTGTCCTTGGCGCAGGCCCGGCAAGCCAGGCAGGCCAGCACATTGTAATCGCGCAGGGCCACCACACGGGCCTCGCCCCCGGCCTCCCGCACCCCGCGCGCCACCAGCTCCGCCGCAGCGTCGGAATTGCCGCCAGCCCTGTGGCTGCACTCCAGAATCAGCACGGACCTGCTCAGCTCAACGCTCCATTCAACGCTTGGCTCAACGCTTGGCTCAACGCTTGGCCCTGGCATGACGCACCTCCCTTCCGCCCGTTCCCAGGCTCATTCCCCGGTCCGATCGTCCGGCGTATTGCGCGGCGCATTACGCGGAACCTTGCGCGTCACGCGGGCCGCCGCATGCTCGGGATTCTCCGCGTCCGGTTCCCAGCCAAGCAGCCAGTCCCCGGCGATGAACACCGCGTCCTCCACGTTGGGCGCCAGGCCCGCACGCACCAGGAACACCAGCTCGTCCTCGCGGCTGAAACGGAGGTGCCACCCGACCTCCATGCCCAGCCCTCAACACTTGTCGCGCAGATCTATGGTCGCCATGTCGCATCCTCTCCGTATGCCCGCCAGGGGCTCCGCCCCCGGCACCCCCGCCGGGGGAAATGATTTCCCCCGGACCCCCTCATTTGTTCGCTGCGCTTTCCCGCAGCGGTCCCCGCTGCGGGAAAGCGCAGCCCAATGGGGAGTCCAGAGGGCCTCAGGCCCTTTGGCGGGGTTCCAAGGGGCAGCGCCCCTGGCCTGCGGAGCATATTCCTTCTCTCATCCTACAGCATGTCGTGCAGGAAGAACGGGTTGTGCGTACGTTCGGAGTCCACGGTGGTCTCCAGGCCGTGGCCGGAATAGAGCGTGGTATCGCCCGGCAGGGTAAAGATTTTTTCCTGCACGGACTGTTTCAGCGTGGCCGAGCTCCCGCCTGGGAAATCCGTGCGGCCAACCGAGCGGTAGAAGATGAGGTCGCCCACGAAGGCCGCGCCCGCCTGGGGGAAGTAGTAGGTCAGGCTGCCGGGCGAGTGGCCGGGCGTGGGCAGGCACTGGCAGTCGAGCCCGGCGAAGGTGGCCGGGCCTTCCGGCGCGGGCGTGCTCTCAAAGGGCTCGATGACCGGGAAGCCGAACATGCCGCCCCGGCCAAGCTCGGTCTGCAAGAGCGCGGCATCGCCCGCCGGGGTGAGCACGGGCGCGCCGGTGGCGCGGGCGAGCTTGGCGCAGCCGTAGATATGGTCGAAATGCAGGTGCGTCACCAGTATGTGCGTGAGGCTGAGCTTGTTGGCGCTCAGGTATTCGAGGACTTCGGCGGGATCGCCGCCGGGGTCCACCACCACGGCCTGCCCCAGGTGCGAGAGCACGTGGCAGTTGGTTTCAAGCGGGCCGAGGTTGAACGATTCGATGTGCATTGCGATGGCCTCCACAGGCAGTCGGACGTTGTTGCCATTTAGAGTAGCCGGGCCCGGTTCGGTTGGCAAGACCACGGCAGAATGCGTCATTGCGCCTGCCCCTTCACAAGGCCGCCGCCGGTCTTATTTTATGAGGATGCACAAGGAGCCGGACATGACGAACGCAAACAGACCTCCGCAGACGCCCCACGGGCGCCTCTCCCGCAGGAGCTTTCTCGGGGTGCTGGCCGCCCTGGCCGCCACTGCCGGTGCCTTCGCCTGGGGGCTCTTGCCCGCGCGGGCCCGCGACGCCGTCGCCAACGTTTCGGCGCGTTTCCGCACGCGCACGGTGGAGCGCCCGGACTTCCGCTTTGATGCAGCGCGCGGCGAGGTGGTCTGGGCCGACGGCCGCCGAGAGCCCTACGCCCTGACCCTGGACGGACTGGTGCAGGCCCCGGTGACCCTGAGCTACCAGGACCTGCGCGCCCTGCCCCAGGTCCGGCGCACGCTGGACTTCCACTGCGTGGAGGGCTGGAGCGTCACGGACGCGCCCTGGGGCGGCGTGGAGTTCCGCGAGCTCTTCGCCCGTGCGGCGCTCCTGCCCACGGCCAGGTACGCGGTGTTCCACTCCCTGGGGCGCACGGAGGACATCGGCGGGCTCACGCACTACGTGGAGTCCCTGCCCCTGGCCGACCTGCTGAACCCGGCCCTGGGCGCCCTGCTGGCGCTGGACCTGGAGGACGCGCCCCTGCCGGATGAGCGCGGCGCCCCGGCCCGTGTGGTCAGCCCCTTTGACCTGGCCTACAAGAGCATCAAGTTCGTCCACCGCGTGGAGTTCACCGAGGCCGCAGTGCCGGGCTGGTGGACCAGAGCCAACCCGGTCTACCCCGTGCGCGCGCCGGTGGAAAAGCAGCGCCTGCGCAGCCCGGACCCGCGCAACAGTTGAACCGCAGGGCCGTTGAGAGCCTGCTGCACCTTCACGGCCAGCAACAGCGGCCACCCTACAACACTTTGCATATCAGTATTGCCGATGCTCCATTTTTTCTGTTCATGTAACTTTCCGTGTGCTATTGTGACGGCAAGGCGGCTCCTCCATTTCCGGGGGGTCCGGTCAACCGCCCGCGAGGTCCAATGACGCTGCGCAAGGCAACACTCCTCCTCACGGGGCTGGGCACCCTGGCCTTGCTTTTGGTGCTGCTTTTGTCCACCCACGCCATCATCGACACGAGCTTTCTGTTGCTTGAGCAGTCGCAGACCAGCGAGAACATGGAGCGCGCCAAGAACGCCGTCACGGAGGAGCTTCAGAAGCTCGATGACCTGCTGGTGGACTGGGCCGTGTGGGACGACGCGCAGCTGTTCATGCAGGGCAGAAGCAAGGATTTCGTCAGCTCCAATCTGAACAACCGCACCCTCTCCTCCCTGCGCCTCTCGGCCATCGTTTTCCTGGACACCAAGGGGCGGGTTGTTATCAGTCGAGGAATAGACCCGGCCAAGGGCGTCAAGGCGCCGCTGCCCCAGGGGCTGCTGGACCACCTCCAGCCGGGCTCCTCGCTCCTGGCCGGAAGACTGGCCGAGGACCGCGTCAAGGGTCTGGTGCTCCTGCCCCAAGGCGTTATGCTGCTGGCGGCCAGCCCCATCCTCTCCAGCAATGCCGATGGCCCGTGCGCAGGCACCCTGGTGATGGTGCGCCCCCTGGACAGCAGGCAGGCCAACATCATCTCCGAGCGCATCCGCATTCCGCTGTCCATGGAGGCGGCCAACAGCCCGCTTTCGCCGGACCTGGCGCGCCTGGGCAACATTCCCCTGAACAGAACCCGCGTGCTGCCCCTGAACCGGGACATGGTGGCGGGCGCCTCCATCATGTCGGACATCTGGGGCAAACCCGCCCTGCGGCTCATCGTGCGCGAGCGGCGCGAGATCATGGCCCAGGGCAACCGCGCCCTGGTGCAGAGCCAGCTTTGGCTCAGCGCCTGCGGGCTGCTCTTCCTGGTGGCCCTGTTCGCCTTTCTGGAGCGCCGGGTGCTCCTGCGCGTCACGCGCCTGCGCGAACAGGTGGAGGCCGTCAACGCCAGCGGAACGCAGCTTGGCCAGGTGGACATGCCCGGCACGGACGAGCTTTCCGCCCTGGCCGGGCGCATCAACGCCATGCTGGGCGAGTTGCAGCACTCGCGCCAGGGCCTGGCCACCCAGTGCGCGGCCACCGAGGCCCAGGAGCAGTTCCTCCAGCACATCCTCGACTCCATCCAGGCAGGCGTCATGCTGGTGGACCCGCAGACCCGCCGCATCATCGATGTCAACGCCTTTGCCGCCGCCCTGGCCGGCCGCACGCGCGAGGAGATCATCGGCCGCATGTGCCACGGCTTGGTCTGCCCCAACGCCCAGCACCAGTGCCCCATCGTCGACCTGGGGCACGACGGCGAGCAGGCCGTGCGCACGCTGCTGCGAGCAGACGGCAGCACCTGCGCCATCCTGAAAAGCGTCGCGCGCATCGACCGCGGCGGCAAGACCATCCTGCTTGAGACCTTCATCGACGTGGACGACCTGAACAAGGCCCAGGAGGCCCTGAAGCGCTCGGAGGAGATCTACCGCACCCTGTTCATGAACACCGGGACGGCCACCGTGCTCATCGAGGAGGACACCACCATCTCCCACGCCAACCAGGAGTTCGAGAAGCTCTCCGGGCTCCCGAGCGACCAGGTCGTGGGGCGCATGAGCTGGACAGAGTTCTTCACGCCCGAGAGCGTGGAAACGATGCTGCGCCACCACGTGAAGCGCCGCGTCTCCCCGGAGCTGGCCCCGCGCAACTACGAAGCCGACTTCGTCAGCCCCGGCGGTGAGCACCGCACGGTCAGGCTCACGGTGGCCATGCTTCCCGGCACCACCACCAGCGTGGCCGCCATGGAGGACGTCACCGAGCAGAAGCGCGCCGAGGAGCAGCTGCGCCACCAGGCCTTCCATGACTCCCTCACGGGCCTGCCCAACCGCCTGCTGCTGCACGACCGCCTGGAGCGCTCGCTGGAATCCGCCCGGCGCGACGGGCTCGAACTCGCCGTACTGCTCATGGACCTGGACCGCTTCAAGGACGTCAACGACTCCCTGGGCCACTCCGTGGGCGACAAGCTGCTGCGGATGGTGGCCGAACGGCTAAACGCGGTGGTGCGCCGGCGCGACACCGTGGCCCGCCTGGGCGGCGACGAGTTCGTGGTGGTCATGGACGGCCCCACCAATCCCGAGGCCGTGGCCAGCGTGGCGGGGCACATCCTGGACACCTTCGCCGCGCCCTTCCTGCTGGAGGGGCACAGCCTGCACATGGGCCTGTCCATCGGCCTGGCCCTGTTCCCGGCCCACGGCCAAACGCCCGAGGATCTGCTCAAGAGCGCCGACCTGGCCATGTACCGGGCCAAGGAGCGCGGCCGCAACACCTTCGACTTCTTCACCAACGAGCTCAACGACCAAGTGGTGCGCAGGCTCATGGTGGCCACCGGGCTGCGTCGCGCGCTGGCCTCGGGCTGCATTGAGGTGCACTACCAGCCCAAGGTGCTGGAACCCGGCGACCGCATCACCGGGGCCGAGGCGCTGGTGCGCTGGCGCAGGGAGGACGGCAGCCTGGTCCCGCCGGACGAGTTCATCTCCGTGGCCGAGGACACCGGGCTCATCATGCCCCTGTCGGACATCGTGCTGCGGCAAGCCTGCCTCCAGGCCCTGGCCTGGCGCCAGGCCGGGCACGAGCGCTTCACCATGGCCGTGAACCTCTCCCCGCGCCAGTTCCTGCACCCGGACCTGGGCGGGCGCATCCGGGCCATCGTCGAGGAAACGGGCCTGCCCGCCAGCGCGCTGGAGTTCGAGATCACCGAGACCACGCTCATGAGCAACCTGCCGGAGACTCTGAAGGCGCTGGAGGACCTGACCCGCATGGGCGCTTCCATCGTGCTCGACGACTTCGGCAAGGAATACTCGTCGCTGGGCTACATCAAGAAGATGCCCATCGAGGCCATCAAGATCGACCGCTCCTTTGTCAGCGACCTGCCCGACGACGAGGACGACGCGGCCATCGTCCAGACCATCCTGACCATGGCCAGGAACCTGGAGCTGCGCGTGGTGGCCGAGGGCGTGGAAACCGCAGGGCAGCTCTGGTTTTTGACCAACCTGGGCTGCCGGGAGTTCCAGGGCTACTACTTCAGCCGCCCCCTGCCTGCGGAAGAGATGACCGCCCTGCTCGCCTCCCCGGCGCCCTTCGCCAGGTCCAACACCGAAACCGGCGCCGAACCCACCGCCGGGCTTGACGCAGCCCCCAAGGCGTGATTCACGTCGCCCATGCAGACACCAGCCGACACACACGCCGCCGAACAGCGCATCGCCAACAAGCGCACCCCCGAGAAGCAAGCCCCCGAGCAGCGCACCATCCTCGTCACCTGCCCCAAGGCCCTGCCGCCCTTTTTGCGCGCCGAGCTGGAAGCCCTGGGCCTGCCCGCGCGCGAGCTCACCGCCGGAGTCGAGACCGCAGGCGACATGCATACCGCCATGCGCCTGAACTTAAGCCTGCGCACCGGGCACCGCGTGCTCCTTGAGCTGGCCCGCTTCCGCGCCGCGGACCCCACGGCCCTGGGGCGCGAGCTCTTCCGCCTGCCCTGGGAGGACATCGTCCCGGTGGACGGGCACCTCACCGTGGACTCCTCGGTGCAGAACGACTTCGTCAACGACAGCCGCTTCGCTAACCAGAAGGCCAAGGACGCCATTGTCGACCGCATCCAGGAGCAGGAAGGCAGGCGGCCCAACTCCGGGCCGGACCCCATTGGCGCCTGCGTGTTCATCCACTGGCGCGGGTCCGACGTCACCGTGTACCTGGACACCACAGGCGCGCCCCTGACCCGCCGGGGCTACCGCAAGATGCCCCACAAGGCCCCCCTGCAGGAGTCCCTGGCCGCCGGGCTCATCCTGGCCTCGCGCTACGACGCGGCAACCGAGCATTTCCTCTCGCCCATGTGCGGCAGCGGCACCCTGGCCATCGAGGCCGCGCTGCTGGGCCTTAACCGCGCGCCGGGCCTGCTCAGGCCCGACTTCGCCTTCCGCCACCTGATCGACTTTGACGAGGAAGCCTACGAGGCCCTGCGCCGCGAGATGCACGCACAGGCCCAAAAAACCCTGCCACGGCGCATCCTGGCCAGCGACATAGACTCCGAGGCCGTGGAGGCCGCGCGCCAGAACGCCCGCACAGCCGGGGTCGAGGACCACATCGAGTTCTCCGTGGCCGACTTCCGCGAAACCGAGGTGCCCGCAGCACCGGACGGCACCGTGGAGCCGGGGGTCTGCATGCTCAACCCGGAGTACGGCGAGCGCATGGGCGACGCCGTGCAGCTGACCGAGATCTACGCGGCCATCGGCGACTTCTTCAAGAAACGCCTGCCCGGCTGGCGCGGCTACATCATCACGGGCAACAGCGAGCTGGCCAAGCGCGTGGGCCTCAAGCCCAAGCGGCGCATCCCCTTCTACAACGCCAAGATCGAGTGCCGCCTGCTGGAGTTCGAGCTGTATCAGGGCAGCAGAAGGCCGCCCAGGGAGCCTTGAACCAAATAAGTGCTTGCCCGCCAATGGGTTACTGACGGCATTCCGCCTCAGGAATCACCATCGGACAGTCGCCATGCGAGAATCGATGGTGCGCAGTCCCTGCGGCCCGGCCACAGCATCAAAAATCAGCCTCCGGATTCCGGTCCGGGGGCTATTTTTACGCCCTGCACCTTTGACCAGCGCGGGACAAACAGGTAAAGACACAAACAACGGAGGATCGTCATGACCAACGCAATCGTACTTTTGCACGTCCAGCCCGACGCCATCAACGTGGTGGCCCAGAAGCTCGTCGAGATCAGGGGCATCAGCGAAGTCCACTCCGTGGGCGGCCGCTTCGACCTGGTGGCCATCATCCGCGCCCGCGACAACGACGACCTGGCCGCCATCGTCACGGACCACATGCTCAAGATCCTCGGCATCACCAGTTCGGAGACGCTGATCTCCTACCGGGTCATCTCCAGCTACGACATGGAGAGCACCTTCTCCCTCGGCGCCGAAGGGGCCTAGCAGGAAACGGCATGCCCAGCCCCTCGCCTTCCCCGCGTTCGGCCAGCCCCCTGGCCGGACTGCTGGCGCTTTGCCTGCTGCCTGCCCTGCTTCTGTCGGGCGGCTGCGCCCTCATGCGCCCGCAGGAGCCCTCGCCGGAGCTCCGGCGCATGGCCGGGCAGATGCTGCTGGTGGGCTTTCGCGGCGCAGAGCCCGGCCCCGGCACGCCAGGCGAGCTGCCCATCCTGGGCCGGATCGCGGCCCTGAACCTGGGCGGGGTCATTCTGTTCGACCGCGACGTGGCCCTGAAAAGCCCGGACCGCAACATCGAGAGCCCGGCGCAGCTGTCTCGCCTCACCAGCGCCCTGCAAGCCGCAGCCGCTGCCGCCGGTTCGCCGCCGCTGTTCATCGCCGTGGACCAGGAGGGCGGACGCGTGCAGCGCCTCAAGGCCGCGCGCGGCTTCACCGAGACGCCCGCCGCCGCAGAGCTTTGTCCTATGGGCCAGGCCGGAGCGCCATCGCAGCCGGACACCGGCCCGGCCCTGGCCGCTGGCGAAACCGTGGGCCGCAGCCTGGCCGAGGTCGGCCTGAACCTGGACTTCGCGCCCGTGGCCGACGTCAACGTGAACCCGGAAAACCCGGTCATCGGCGGCATCGGCCGCAGCTTCTCCGCCGACCCCAAGGCCGTGGCCGCCTGTGCCGGGGCCTTTGCGCGCGGGCTCCAGAGCCGGGGCGTGCTCACCGCGGCCAAGCATTTCCCGGGCCACGGCTCAAGCCGCACGGACAGCCACCTGGGCTTCACCGACGTCACCGCCACCTGGAGCGAGGCCGAGCTCAGCCCCTTTGCCGAGCTGACGCGCCAGGGCCTGGCGGACATGGTCATGACCGCCCACGTGTTCGACGCGCGCCTGGACCCGGAGTATCCGGCCACGCTGTCCAAGGCCGTCATCGACGGCATCCTGCGGAAACGGCTGGGCTTTGAGGGCGTGGTGGTGACCGACGACCTGCAGATGCGCGCCGTGGCCGGACGCTATGGCCTGAAGGAATCGGTGCGGCTCATCGTGAACGCCGGGGCCGACGTGCTGCTCATCGGCAACAACCTTGATTTCGATCCGCTCATTGCGGAAAAGACCCTGAACGCGCTCATGGAACTGGTGGCCGAGGGCAAGGTGAGCCCGGAGCGCATCCGCCAGTCCTGCGCGCGCGTACTGAAGCTGAAGACGAAACTGACGCCGCCGCGCACCCAGGCTGCGGCGCAATAAGCCGACAAGGAGATCCCATGTACCTCGTGCTCGTGAACTACGTGAAGCCGCTTTCGGTCATCGACGAACTTCTGCCCGCCCACCGGGAGTTTCTGGAAGCAAACTACCGCGCCGGAATCTTCCTGGTCTCCGGCCCGCGCGAACCGCGCGACGGCGGCGTCATCCTGGCCCGGGCCGGCACCCGCGAGGAGCTGGCCGGGATCCTGGACCAGGACCCCTTTGTGCGCGAGGGCGCGGCCAAGTGCGAGATCATCGAGTTCAAGGCCACCCGCGCGGGCAAGGCCCTGGCCATCCTGCTCGACGGCGAGTGCTAGGGGTCCGCGAAGGACTTCCCACCACAGTCTGACGGCGCGCCGTGCGCCGTCGTTTCTGCGGGCCGTCGGCTCGGAGCCTCGCGAGATACGGTATGCGGCCCAAGCCAGGCACAGCGCGCACTCATCGCTGGGCTCCTGTCACACTGCCCCTTCCCGTCTCATTGACGCAGCGCCGCGACAAAAAAAAGGGGGGGCTTACAAGCCCCCTTTCTTGCGTCTTGCGCCCCGCTTGGCTTAGGCCGCAGCCGTGGGCAACCGGCAGGAGGGACAGATGGTCCACAGGTCGCGGACGTTGCTGATGATGTTCTCCCGGCCCACCAGATCCAGGATGCCACCCTTGCTGAACTTCTCGAACACGTAGGGCGGCAGGTTGCACAAGACCACGCGCTTGTCGTGGGCGTGCATGCGCTTGATGATGTTGCGGAAGGAGTTGACGCCCGTGGCGTCCACAAAGGGCACGTTGCCGAAGCGCAGCACGATGGTCGTCACCGGCACGTTGATGGACGAGAGCACGCTCTCGATGCGCTCCGCCGCGCCGAAGAAGAACGGCCCGCTGATGGTGTAGACCATGACGTCCGTCTCGCAGCAGGTGTCGAATGCGGCGATCTCCTCGGGCGTGTGGATGTGGATGGGCCCGGTGCCCTCCGGCGCGCCGTAGATGAGGCGCGTGGCCGCGTCGTCCTCCACCACCTGCACGCTGTTGGCCATGCGGGCCATGAAGATGAGCGAGGCCAGGCCCACGCCCACGTTCACCGCCACCACCAGGTCCGTGAACACGGTGAGGCCGAAGGTCATGAGCAGGATGAAGATGTCGGCCTTGGGGCCGGTGCGCAGGAGGTCCATGAATTGCCGGGCCTCGCACATGTTGTAGGAGACCACGAAGAGGATGGCCGCCAGGGCGCACAGCGGGATGTTCGAGGCCAGGGGCGCCAGCGCCACCACGGTCAAGAGCACCACAGCCGAATGCACCACGCCGGACAGCGGGCTGGTGGCGCCGTTCTTGATGTTCGTGGCCGTGCGGGCGATGGCCCCGGTGGCCGCGAAGCCGCCAAAGAACGGGCAAAGGATGTTGGCGATGCCCTGGCCGATGAGCTCCTGGTTGGAATTGTGGCGGGTGCCGGACATGCCATCGGCCACCACCGCCGAGAGCAGGGACTCGATGGCCCCAAGGAAGGCGATGGTGAAGGCCGGGCCGATGAGCCGCACCACCTGGCTCAGGCTGGTGTCGGGCAGGCCGGGCGTGGGCAGGGTGCTGGGGATGCCGCCGAAGGCCGTGCCGATGGTGGCCACGCCCTCGAAGTGGAAGGCCGCCTGCAAGGCCGTGACGACCACCATGGCCACCAGGGGCGAGGGGATGCGCTTGAGCACCCTGGGGCTTAAAAGCAGCACAGCCAGGCTTATGAGCGCCAGCATGGTGGTGTGCAGGCTCAGCTGCGGGAAGGACGCGGCCAGGGACAGGAACTTTTCGTGAAACAGCTCGCCGTGCGGCTTGGGCAGGCCGAAGAAGTCCTTCCACTGGCCCACCCAGATGATCACCGCGATGCCGCTGGTGAAGCCGACGATGACCGGCCTGGGGATGAACTTGAGCACCGCGCCCAGACGCATGACGCCCAGCAGCACCAGGATGACTCCGGCCATGAGGGTGGCGATCATGAGCCCGCTGATGCCGAACTTGGCCGTGATGGCGGCCAGGATGACGATGAACGCGCCGGTGGGCCCGGCGATCTGCAAGCGGCAGCCGCCAAAGAGGGACACCGCGATGCCGGACACGATGGCCGTGTACAGGCCCTGCTCGGGCTTGGCCCCGGAGGCGATGGCGAAGGCCATGGCCAGGGGGATGGCCACCACGCCGACCACGAAGCCGGAGAGGATGTTGTTGGTGATGTTCTTTTTGTTGATGAGTCCGGCCCGTTGGGCCTCGATCCAGGCGATCATGCGCTCTCCCCCTGCCCGGAGGCCGTAGGTCCCGGGGAAACTGGCGTTGAATGGGAGGTTTTCCCCCACCAGGGGCGCATACTTACGCCGACTTTTGGCCGTGTCAATGCGAATTCTGCAAAAATTCGGCGGTAACGGGGCGAACGCTCACCACTCAGGGTCTTTTGGCGCACGAAAAAGGGGCCAGCGGCCCCCTTCGTTTTCCACAATATGTTCGAAATGGCTACGCCGCGCGCAGCTCCTTGGTGTACGACAGGCCGTCGATGAAGTTCAGCGTGCCCGCGTAGATGGCCCGGCCCGTGATGGCGCCTTGCAGGCCCTTGGCGCACAGCGGGGCCAGATTCTTCAGGTCCTGGAGGTTGGTCACGCCGCCAGCGGCCACCACCGGAAGGCTGGTCGCCTCGCACAGGGACGTGAGCGCGGGGATGTTCACCCCGGACTGCATGCCGTCGCGGGCGATGTCGGTATAAATGATGAACGCCGCGCCTGCGGCCTCGATGCGCGGCAGCACGTCGGCCACGCGCATTCCGGCGTCGGTGACCCAGCCCCGGCTTTTGAGCTGGCCGTCCACGGCGTCGAGGGAGACGCCGACCTTGCCCGGCAGCGCGGCGCAGAGCTCGGCGAAGAGCTCCGGCTGCTCCAGGGCGATGGTGCCGATGATCAGTCTCGAGACACCGGCCTGGATGTAGGCCTTGGCCGTGGCCAGATCGCGCACGCCGCCGCCCAGTTGCACCGGCACCTTGGCCTCGGCGCAGATGCGCCCCACCAGGTCGGCGTTGCGCGGCTGCCCGCTGAAGGCGCCGTCCAGGTCCACGATGTGCAGCCACTCCGCGCCCAGGGCAACCCAGTGCATGGCGCTGGCCGCCGGGTCTTCGCCGAACACCGTGACGGCGTCGGCGCGGCCCTGTTCCAGGCGCACGCAGCGCCCGTCCTTGATGTCTACAGCGGGGAACAGGATCACAGACCCATCTCCCTCAACCCCGCCTCGATGCCTTCCTTGGCCAGCACGTCGGCTCCGACCCACTCGCCCTTGCGGCGCATGAACTTGCCCATGTCCAGCAGGTTTTCCGAGAGCCCCTTCTGGGTCTCGTCGAAATGGTAGCGGCCAACCATGCGCTCGGCCTTCACGTCCAGCAGGTACAGGTCCATGATCACCGAGGCCGGGTTGCCGCCGCCCTCAAGCTCCTTCCAGTAGAGCACCTGGGGCACCAGGATGAAGTCCGCGGGCAGGCATTTGCCCACGTTCAGCCAGTAGGCCCAGGCCGACTCGCGGGACTTGCCCGCGCGCTCGAAGACCACGATCTCCTGGCACTGGCGGGTGGCCGCGGGGGTGGAGGCCACCTTGACTCCGTGGCTGCGCAAGGTCTGGTCCAGGGAGGCGTCCAGCCTGGCCAGAATCTCCGGTTTCACGCCGCCCTTGCCCTCGGCTGGCAGGTACCCGGCCAAAAGCTCCCAGTTGTTCTGGGGCGCGGTGAAGGCGGCCACGGCGATGTTGCCGAGCGGCCTTGGCTGCGGCGTGATGGGCTTGGGCGCGCAGGCCGCAAGCGAGACCAGCGCCAAAACGCAGAGGATCGCAAGAATATTGAGCTTGGTGCGCTGTTGCATCAGTCTACGCTCCCCTTGGTGCTGGGCGCGCCCGTACGGCAAACCTGGACAGCCTGGCGCAGCGCCAGTCCCAGGGCCTTGAAGGCGGCCTCCAGCAGATGGTGGCCATTTTTCCCGTATTCATAGCGGATGTGCAGGTTCATACCGGCCCGCTGGGCCAGGGACTTGAAGAATTCACGCCAGACGTCCTTCTCTTCTCCGGCGATGAGCGCGGGCAGGAGGTCGTCGCAATAGACCAGGTAGGGCCGCCCGGACAGGTCCAGCACCACCTCGGCCAGGGCCTCGTCCATGGGCACCTTGGCCGACGCCACGCGGGCGATGCCCGCCTTGTCGCCCAGGGCCTCGGCCAAAGCCTGCCCAAGCGCCAGGCCGATGTCCTCCAGGCTGTGGTGGGCGTCGATGTGCAGGTCGCCCTTGCAGGAGACCGTGAGGTCCAGCCCGGCCCAGAAGCCCATGAGGGTCAGCATGTGGTCGGCGAAACCGATGCCGGTGTTGATGTCGCACGCACCCGTGCCATCCAGGGCGATGGCCACCCGGATGTCGGTTTCCTTGGTCGTCCGCGTGAGGCTGGACGCGCGTTGTGCCACGATTGATACTCCTTTGCGCCGCAACGAGCCGCAATGCATGCAAAAAACCAGCGACGCTTCCCACCAAGATCAGAGGCGGCGGGCGTTGTCAAGACGCGGCGCTGGCCGCGCCGGGCAAATCGCCCCTTGGCCAGCCCGCCGACTTAACTCATCGGCGGGCCTGCGGCGTTGTTTAGGCCCCCGACTGCTGGCCCACAACCCGGTCTAGGCTGCGGCCTCTCCCGGAGGCGTCGCGGCCTCGTCAGCCGGGTCCACCTTCTTCTTCTTGCCGAAGAAATACGCGGCCCAGATGCCCACCTCGTACAAAATGCACAGCGGCAAAGCCATCATGGTCTGGCTGATGGCGTCCGGCGGGGTCAGCGCCGCAGCCACGATGAAGGCGCCGAGGATGGCGTACTTGCGCTTGGCCCGCAGGCCCACGTGGCTCACGATGCCGAGCCGGGCCAGGAAGAAGATGAACAGCGGCAGCTCGAACACGATGCCGAAGGCGAACAGGAGCTTGAGCACGAAGCCCAGGTATTCGTCGAGCTTGGGCGTGAAGAACAGGATGTCGCTGGCGTAGCTGGCAAAGAACTCAAAGCCGAAGGGGAAGACCACGAAGTAGCCGAACAGCGCGCCAAAGGTGAAGAACAGCGCGGAGCACAGGGCGATGGGGATGATCCAGCGCCGCTCGTGGGAATAAAGCCCCGGCGCCACAAAGCGCCAGATCTGGAAGAAGATGAACGGGCTGGCCAGGAACATGCCCGCCACAAAGGCGATCCACATCTCGGCGAAGAAGGCCTCGGTGGGCAGGGTGTAGATGAAGTGGCTCTGCTTGAGCACCGTGAGCATGGGCTGCATGAGGATCTTCAGCATCTGCCCGGCAAAGGCGTAGCAGACCAGGAAGCCCACCAGGATGGCCACGAGGCTGCGGGTGACGCCCTTGCGCAGGTCCTGCAGGTGCCCGATGAAGGTCATGCGGGCGCTCTGCCCTTCGCCCACAGCCTCGTCGCCCACGGGCGGCGGAGGAGGCGGAGGCGGAGGCGGAGGAGGCGGCGCGGCCTCGGCAGGGGCCGCTGCGGGCTCGGCCTCGGCGGGCAGCGTCGCGGCCCCCACAGTCGCCGGAACGGGCTCGGAAACGGGCGCGGCAGCAGGTGCTGCGGCAACGCTCTCGGCCACGGTTTCGGCAACGGTTTCGGCAACGCTTTCGGCAACGGTTTCGGCAACGGGCGCGGCTTCCGCAGTTGGCGCAGGCGCTGGCTCGGCGGGGCTTTCGGCCACGGGTGCGGCCACGCTCTCTTCAACGCTTCCGGCAACGCTTTCGGCAACGGGTTCGGCCACCGTGTCGACAGCGGTCTCCACGGCCTCTTCCACCGGCTGGTCCGCAGTTTCAATCAGCGCTTCGTCGACCGTTTCAATAGGCGTTTCAATGGGCGTTTCGGGGGGCGCCTCGCCCTCGGCCTGGGCCGCCTTGTCGCCGTAGAGCTGCTCGTGGGCCTCGGCCTTGCGCTTCTCAAAGTCGGCCATTTCGGCCTCGCGCTCAAAGGTGCGCTTGACGTCGCCGCTCATCTGCTTGAACTCGGCCAACGCCCTGCCCAGGCCCTTCATCAGGTCCGGCAGCTTCTTGGGGTCCACGACGATGAGCCCCACGATGGCCACGACAAGCAATTCAGTGGTTCCGAGCATACCCTATATCCCTGTGTAAGAGCGCGAAGCGGCCATTGGCGCTATTCCCACTCGATGGTGCTGGGCGGCTTGCTGGAGATGTCCAGCACGACGCGGTTGACGCCCTTGACCTCGTTGATGATGCGGTTTGACATGCGCGCCAGGATCTCTGTGGGCAGGCGCGACCAGTCAGCGGTCATGGCGTCCAGGCTGTCCACGATGCGCAGGGCGATGACATGCTCATACGTGCGGTCGTCGCCCATGACGCCGACGGTCTTGAGCGGCAGGAGCACGGCAAAGCCCTGCCAGACCTTGCGGTACCAGTCGCTGGCCACCAGCTCGTGCTGCACGATCCGGTCCGCCTGGCGCAGGATCTCCAGACGCGCGTCGGTGACCTCGCCCAGGATGCGGATGGCCAGGCCCGGGCCCGGGAAGGGCTGGCGCCAGATGATGTTCTCGGGCATGCCGAGCTCGTAGGCCACCTTGCGAACCTCGTCCTTGAACAGCTCGCGCAGGGGCTCCACCAGCTTCAGGTTCATCTTCTCGGGCAGGCCGCCCACGTTGTGGTGGCTCTTGATGACCGCGCTGGGGCCCTTGAAGGACACGGACTCGATGACGTCCGGGTACAGCGTGCCCTGGGCCAGGTACTCCACGCCTTCGATGGCCTTGGCCTCGCGGTCGAACACCTCGATGAAGGTGTAGCCGATGATCTTGCGCTTCTGCTCAGGGTCTTCAACGCCCTTGAGCTTGTCCAGGAACTCGCGGCGGGCGTCCACGCACTTGACGTTCAGTTCGAAGTGCTCCTCCAGGAAGCCGATGACTTCCTCGCGCTCGCCCATGCGCAAGAGGCCGTTGTCCACGAAGATGCAGTACAGGCGCTTGCCGATGGCCCGGTGCAGCAGCACCGCCGCCACGGTGGAGTCGATGCCGCCGGACAGGCCGAGGACCACCTTGCCCTCGCCCACCTGGTCGCTCATGATCTTGATGCTGGAGTCCACAAAGGAGGCCATGGTCCAGTTGGGGCGGCAGCCCGCCACCTTGAACAGGAAGTTTGCGAGGATGCGCTCGCCCTGGTCGGTGTGGGCCACCTCGGGGTGGAACTGCACCGCGTAGATCTTGCGCACGGGGTCGCACATGGCGGCGTTTTCCAGGCTGCCGGTCTTGCCCATGCGGCTGAAGCCCGTGGGCAATTTGCCCACATGGTCGCCGTGGCTCATCCAGACCGTCAGGTTCTCCTTACCCGGCACGCCGTCAAAAAGCGGGCTTGCGCCCACGGCCTCGAACTCGGCCCGGCCATACTCGCGGTCCTGCGAGCGGGTCACCTCGCCATCGAGCGTGTGCGCCAGGATCTGCATGCCGTAGCAGATGCCCAGGATGGGCAGGCCCCAGGTGAGGTACTCCTTGGGCAGGGGCGGCGCGCCCACGTCGTGTACGCTGCTCGGCCCGCCGGAGAGCACCAGGGCTTTGGGGTTCAGGGCCTTGATGGCCGCAGGATCGCTGGTGCAGGGATGGATCTCGGAGTATACCCCGGCCTCGCGGATTCTCCGCGCGATGAGCTGGGTGACCTGGGACCCGAAGTCGATGATGATGACCTTTTCTTCGTGCTGCATATGGCTAGCCTGCTTCGCGCTCTTAGGATTCCACGCGGTAGTTGGGAGATTCCTTGGTGATGATGACGTCGTGAACGTGGCTTTCGCGCAGGCCGGCGGCCGAGATCTGCATGAACCGGGCCTTGACCTTGAGTTCCTCGATGGTGCCGCAGCCGAGGTAGCCCATGCCGGAGCGCAGCCCGCCCACGAGCTGGTGGATGCTCTCCGTCACCTGGCCCCGGAAGGGCACGCGGCCCACGATGCCTTCGGGCACGAGCTTCTTGCTCTTGTCCTGGAAATAGCGGTCCGAGCTGCCAGCGTTCATGGCGTCGATGGAGCCCATGCCCCGGTAGATCTTGTAGGTGCGGCCCTGGTACAAAATGGTCTCGCCGGGGCTTTCCTCGGTGCCTGCAAAGAGGCTGCCCATCATGCAGGTGTCGGCCCCGGCGGCCAGGGCTTTCACCACGTCGCCGGAGAACTTGATGCCGCCGTCGGCGATGATGCACTTGCCCGCCTCGCGGCAGGCGCGCCCAGCTTCCAGAATGGCGGTGATCTGCGGCACGCCCACGCCGGCCACGATGCGCGTGGTGCAGATGGAGCCCGGTCCGATGCCGACCTTGACCGTGTCGACCCCGGCCTCGATGAGGGCCTTGGCGCCCTCGTAGGTGGCCACGTTGCCGCCGATGAGCTGGGCGTCGGGGAAGGCCTCGCGCAGGACGCGGGTGGCGTCCAGGATGTTCTTGGAGTGCCCGTGGGCCGAGTCGAGCACCAGGAAGTCGCACCCGGCGCGCAGCAGGGCCTCGGCCCGGGACACGCCGTCCTGGCCCACGCCGACAGCCGCGCCCACGCGCAGGCGGCCCTTGTCGTCCTTGCAGGCGTTGGGGTATTTCTTGACCTTCTCGATGTCCTTGATGGTGATGAGCCCCATGAGCTTGTCGTCGTCATCCACCACCAAAAGCTTCTCGATGCGGTTCTGGTGCAGCTGGCGCTTGGCTTCCTCGTCGCTGATGCCCTCGGGCACGGTGATGAGGTTGCGGCTGGTCATGACCTCGGACACCGGCGTGGCGGGCTCGGTGACGAAGCGCACGTCGCGGTTGGTGACGATGCCGACGAGCTTGTCGCCGCGCACCACGGGCAGGCCCGAGATGCGGTACTCGCTCATGAGCGCCAGGACCTTGCCCACGTTGTCGTCCGGGTGCACGGTCACGGGGTCGTGGATCATGCCCGACTCGCTCTTCTTGACCTTGTCCACCTCGCGCACCTGGTCGCGGATGCTCATGTTCTTGTGGATGACGCCGACACCGCCGTGGCGGGCCATGCTGATGGCCATGCGCGCCTCGGTAACGGTGTCCATGGCGGCGGAGAGAAGCGGAATGTTCAGCCGGATGGCCGGGGTGAGCATGGTGCCCACGTCCACCGAGTCCGGCAGGACTTCCGAATAGTCGGGCATGAGCAGCACGTCGTCGAAGGTCAGCGCTTTGCCGATGATTTTGTCCTGCATGGTCCTTCTCTCCATTTTTCCCGGCGCTTGCCGGGTTTCGAGTGCGGCTCTATGTCGTCTAGAGACCCAGATATGCCTTCTTGACCTCGTCGTTGGCAAGGAGCTTGTCACAGGAATCTTCGAGCGTTATGCGCCCGTTCTCCATGACGTAGCCCCGGTGCGCCACCTTCAGCGCCTGGTTGGCGTTCTGCTCAACCAGGAAGATGGTGGTGTTGGATTCCCTGTTGATCTTCTTGATGATGTCGAAAATCTGCCGGATGATGAGCGGGGCCAGGCCCAGGCTCGGCTCGTCGAGCAGCAGCAGCTTTGGCCGGGCCATGAGCGCGCGGCTGATGGCCAGCATCTGCTGCTCGCCGCCGGACAGCGTGCCGCCCAGCTGCCCGCGCCGCTCCAAGAGGATTGGAAACAGGCCGAAGACCTGGTCCAGGTCGGTCTTGATGCCGTCCTTGTCCGAGCGCAAAAACGCGCCCATGTCCAGGTTCTCCTGCACGGTCAGGTCCGGGAAGATGAGCCGCCCCTCCGGCACCTGGCAGACGCCGCGCGCCACGACCTTGTCCGGGGAGACGCCGGAGAGGCTCTGGCCCTGGAAGAGCACCTCGCCGTTTCTCGGCGGCACCACGCCGCAGATGGTCATGAGCGTGGTGGTCTTGCCCGCGCCGTTGGCCCCGATGAGGGTGATGATCTCGCCCTCGCCGATGCGGATGTTCACATCGCGCAAGGCCTGGATGTTGCCGTAGAAGGCGTCGATATGTTTCAGCTCAAGCATCGTCATCCTCCCCCAGATAGGCCCGGATGACCTGCGGGTCTTCGCTCACCTCTTTCGGGGTGCCGGTTGAGATGATGCGGCCATATTCCATGACGTAGATGCGGTCGGACAGGCTCATGACCATCTTCATGTCGTGTTCGATCAACAGCACGGACACCTTGAACTCCTCGCGGATGCGGATGACCATCTGCTTGAGTTCCTCGGTCTCCTGCGGGTTCATGCCCGCAGCGGGCTCGTCGAGCAGCAGCAAGAACGGCTCCGTGGCGAGCGCCCGGGCTATCTCCAGCCTGCGCTGCGCGCCGTAGGGCAGGTTTCGCGAGTACTCGTTGGCCAGCTTCTCCAGGCCGACCTTGGTCAAAAGCTCGTAGCTATTGTCCACCACCTCCTGCTCCTCGCGCCGGGTGGCCGCGGGGCGCAGCACGGCACCCAGAATGCCGGACTTTGTGCGGCAGTGGCGGCCGATCATGACGTTCTCCAGCGCCGTCATGGACGGGAACAGGCGGATGTTCTGGAAGGTGCGGGCCATGCCCAGCTCGCACACCAGGTTGGTGCGCATGCCGTTGATGCGCACGCCGTTGGCGCGCTTGCGCTTGCCGGTTTTGGGATAGGCCGTCACCTCGCCGTCGGTGGGGGTGTAGATGCCGGTGATGCAGTTGAAGAAGGTGGTCTTGCCCGCGCCGTTGGGGCCGATCAGGGCCACCACTTCGCCGGGGCGCACTTCCAGGTCGACCTCGGAAAGCGCGCGCAAGCCGCCGAAGTTCATGCTCACGTTGCGCACGGAAAGCACGGGATTGCCGGTGTTCTGGTTGTTCATGTCGGTGGTGTTCTGCGCCATGCCCTAGCCCGCCGCTTCCACGTTGATTTTGTAGACCTTGCGCTTGGCGCGCACCAGCCCCTCGGGCCGGAAGACCATGATCAGCACCATGGTGGCCCCGAAGATGAGCATGCGATACTCGGAGAAGGCGCGCAGATACTCGGGCAGCAGCATGAGCATGAACGCGCCCAGGATGACGCCGAGCACCGAGCCCATGCCGCCCAGCACCACGATGGCCAGGATCATGGCCGACTCCATGAAGGTGAAGCTCGCGGGATTGATGAAGGTCGTCTTGGCCGCGAAGACCACGCCCATGAGCCCGGCCAGGGTCGCGCCCAGGGCGAAGGCCATGAGCTTGGCCCGGGTGTTGTCGATGCCCATGGCCTGGCAGGCGATCTCGTCCTCGCGCAGGGCCAGCCAGGCCCGCCCGATGCGCGAGTCCTTGAGCCGGGCCGTGACGAAGATGGTCAGGATCACCAGCGCCAGCATGATGTAGTAGATGTAGGTGGTGGCCTGCTCAACCGAGTAGTTGATGCCGAAGAGCCCGGGCCGGTCGATGTTGGAGATGCCGCTGGGGCCGTACGAGAAGTCGCCCCAGTTTTCCAGCACCAGGCGGATGATCTGCCCGAAGCCGAGGGTCACGATGGCCAGGTAGTCGCCGCGCAGGCGCAGCACCGGGAAGCCGAGCAGGATGCCGAAGAACGCGCCCAGAACAGCCCCCAGGGGCAAGACGGCCCAGAAGCCCAGGTGGAAGTGGTGGTTCAAAAGCGCGTAGGTGTACGCGCCCACGGCGTAGAAGGCCACGTAGCCCAGGTCAAGCAGGCCCGCCAGGCCCACGGTGATGTTGAGCCCCAGGCCCAGCACCACGTAGATCATGGCGCTGACCAGGATGTTCGTCTGATACAGCGAGAAGAACCAGGGGAAGGCCGCCGCCACCAGGAAGCCGAAAGCCATGAGCGGCTTGGCGAAGCGCGGGTCGGACAAGAACTGGGACAGGGCCGAGACGCGCTCCACGGTCTCCAGGTCCTTCTTGGCCTGCCCACGGTCACGGCGGTCCATCATGGCGTACCAGGCCAGGGCCAAAACAAAGCTGCCCACGGCCATGTAGGCCAGGTGCATCCAGCGCCAGGTCACGGTCTGCTCGATGGTGTCCACGCGGATGACCATGATCGGCAGGGTCAGAAACGACAGCCAGATGGAGGCCACCAGGGCCTGCCTGACGAGCTTGACGACATATCGCATGAGGGTGTCTTTCATGACGCTACACCTTCTGCGCCCGCTGCTTGCCAAGCAGCCCGGCAGGACGGAAAATCAGGATGACCACGAGCAGCAGGAAGGCGAAAACGTCCTCGTAGTCGCTGGAGATGTAGCCCGTGGCGAAGCTCTCGGTCCAGCCCAGCACCAGCCCGCCCAGCATGGCGCCGGGGATGCTGCCGATGCCGCCCAGCACCGCCGCCGTGAAGGCCTTGATGCCCGCCAAAAAGCCGATGGCGAAATTGATCTGCCCCACATGCGCGCCGATGAGCACGCCGCCCACAGCCGCCAGGCTCGAACCGATGATGAAGGTCACGCTGATGACCTGGTCGACGTTGACGCCGACGAGCATGGCCATCTTCCTGTTCTGGGCCGTGGCCCGCATGGCCTTGCCCATGCGCGTGAACTTGATGAACAGGGTCAGCGCGATCATGACCACCAGCGAGGTGACGATGATGAACATGTCGGACGTGCCGAGGTAGTTGCTGAAGCGGTCCATGAAGGCCAGCTCGGGGATGAGCCTGGGAAAGGGCAGGAAATCAGGGGTTTGGGTGAGCATGATGTAGTTCTGGAGCAGGATCGACATGCCGATGGCCGAGATGAGCGGGGCCAGGCGCGGGGCGCTGCGCAGCGGCTTGTAGGCGATCTTCTCCACCGTGTAGCCGTAGGCTGCGGAATAGAGCACCGCGACAATGAGCGCGATAGCCAGGATGGACAGCGCGGGCCAGCCCAGGCTTGTCAGCACCCCGGCAACGATGAGGCCCATGAAGGCACCGATCATGTAAATCTCGCCGTGGGCGAAATTGATGAGCTCGATGATGCCGTAGACCATGGTGTAGCCGAGCGCAATGAGGGCGTACACGCTGCCACGGCTCAAGCCCCCAAGGAACAGCTGGAGAAAATATTCCATTATCAAACCACCCGGCCAGCCCGGAAAAATCCGGGGGCGGCCTTACAGAACCAGGGGACGGGCGCCTTGACCGCCCCCGCCCCCTGGCAGATTATCGCACACCCGCTCGCCGGGCGGCGGAGGCTACTTCACCAGTACGTACTTGCCGTCTTTCACCTGGTAGACGGAGAAGCTCACGCCCTCGGCATCGCCCTTGGCGTCAAACTTGATCTTGCCCACCGGGGTCTCGACGTATTCGCTGCGCAGGGCGGCCACGACCTTGTCGTAATCGGTGCTGCCGGCCTTGGCCACGGCGTTCAGCAGGGTCTGGGCAGCGGCGTAGCCCTGGGCGAAGAACGACCCGGGAGCGGAGCCGAACTCCTTCTCATGCTCGGCGGCGGCCTTCTTGAACACCTCGTTGTCGGCCAGGATCTGCGGGCCGGTGGCGTACACGCCCTCGGCGTCGACGCCGGCGAGCTTGATGAAGGTGTCGTCCTTCACACCGTCGTCGGTGATGAAGGCGATCTTAAGGCCCTTCTTGTGCATCTGCACGACGATCTTGGAGGCCTCGGGGTAGTAGCCGCCGAAGAGCACGCAATCAGCGCCGGAGGCCTTGATCTTCTGGATGACGGCGGAATAGTCCACGCCGCCGGGGGTGATGCCTTCAAACATCACGACCTTGGCGAGCTTGCCTTCCTCGATGGACTTCTGGCCGCTCTCGGCAAAGCCCTTGCCGTAGTCGCCCTTGTCGTGGATGACGGCGATCTTCTTGACCTTCAGCACGCCAGTGGCGAAATTGGCCGCGGCGTTGCCCTGGATCAAGTCGTAGGAGATGGTGCGGAAGAAGTTGGGGTAGCTGCCGCTCTGGGTCAGCTCGGTGCTGGTGGCCGAGGGGCTCATGACCACGACCTTGGCGTCCTTGTAAATGGGCAGGGCGGCCTTGGTGGCGCCGGAGCAGATGTGGCCGATGACGAGGGAGACCTTCTCGCTCACGAGCTTGGTGGCGGCGTTGGTGGCCAATTCAGGCTTGCACTGGTCGTCCATGGGCAGCACTTCGACCATCATGCCGTTGACGCCGCCCTTGGCGTTCCACTCTTTGGCCACCAGCTTGGCGGCGTTGACCGAGGGCAGGCCGTAGGAGGCCAGGTCGCCGGACTGGGCGCCGGCCACGCCGAGCACCAGCTTCTTGGCAGCGGCGGGGGCTTCCTGCTTGGGAGCCTCGGCCTTCTTCTCTTCTTTTTTCTCGCCACAGCCAACAGCAAGCATGCCCGCCAGGGCGACAGCCAGAACCGTTACGAACCATTTCGCCTTCATCGCGAATCCCTCCAAATGAGTTCTGTCAACAACTTTCACCACATATGACCAAGGCTCGGAGATGACGCATCTCCTTGCCGCAATAACCTTGAAGCCGGGTATTTTAGAGAGATATCCGGCCATGTCAAGGCGCCCTGCACGGCGCCAGGACAGTCTACTTGGCGCCGCCTGGCACCAGCTCCTTCTCCGCGCCCTTCAGTATCTCCGGGTCGGCCGCGCCGCCCAGCTGGACCACCTTGCGGAAGTGCGCGTCGCCCTCGGCGGGCTTCTTCATGTAATGTTTGAGCAGGATGCCCATGTTGTAGTGGGCCAGCACGTCGTCCGGCGCCATCTTGAGCACGACATCAAAGGACTTTTGGGCCAGGGGGTATTCCTTGCGCTCAAAGCGCACCATGCCCATGGCCCGGTGCACCTGGATGTCCTTGGGCGTGAGCTTGACGGCCTTGTCCAAGAACTCCAGGGCCTTGTCCCAGGCCTGCATCATCATGAAGGTGTTGCCCAGTTCCAGCAGCACCTTGGGGTCGTTGGGGTTCTTCTCCTGGGCGGTCATGAGCTCGCGCAGGTGCTCCATGTCGATGCCGCCCATGGGGCCGCCCATGCCGCCCTTGCCGGGCGCGCGCTCCTGCTTGATCTCCACGACAAGGCCGGCGCCCTGCATGCGGTACACGAACGAGCCGATGAACATGGCCAGAAGCGCCGCCAGCAGGGCCACCAGCACCAGCTTCTGCCCGCTGCTCAGGGGTTTGGACTGGTGGGAAGTACTCATTGTCGCGCTCACTTATGCATCTCCAGTTGTTTGAGGCGTCTCTCCACAGCCTGGCCGCGCAGAACCAGCCAGGCTCCGTATGCCGCCAGAGAAATCCACACGGCGACATTGGCCGCCACAAGATATCCATTCATCAGCTTTACCCCTCCCGGCCTTGCAGCAACAGCGCCTGGGCGCGTTCCTCGGCCCGGCCCAGGCCGTAGCGCAGCACCAGCAGCGTCAGCCACAACAGGCCAAAGGCCAGCAGATTCACCAGCACGGTGTGCCACATCTCCGGCTCCATGCCGCCGCCCTGGCTGGCCAGCACCGCAGGGTGCACGCTGCGCCAGATGCGCGCGGAGTAGAAGACCAGCGGCACGTCGAGAAAGGCCACCACGCCCAGCACCGCGCAGACCATGGCCCGGCGCTCGCCGGCCAGGCCCGCCCCGCGCAGCACCAGATAGCCTGCGTAGACGAACCACATGATCAGCGTGGTGGTGAGCCGGGGGTCCCAGGTCCACCACACGTTCCAGGCAGCACGCCCCCAGATGGAGCCGGAAATCAGCGCCAGGCCGGAAAACAAGACGCCCAGTTCCGCCGCCGAGCCCGCCAGGATGTCCGAGGCGGCGCTCCGGGTCATGAGATGGCGGATGCTGGCGCAGAACACCACGAAGAAGCTCGCCAGCGCCCACCAGGCCAGGGGCATGTGGATGTAGAAGATCTTCTGCACCAGGCCCATGGTTTCTTCCAGGGGCGCGTAGGACCAAATGAACCACTGCCCGACGGCAAGGGCCAGGGCGGCCAGGGCTGCAAGGATTCGTACGCTCGGCATGCTCACACTCCAGACGGCGCTGCTGCGCCGCTACTCTTCGCCCGTGTACAGGAAAGGAAACAAGAACGCGCCCGCTGCGGTGAACACGGCGTCAAAGGCCACGATGATGCCCACCCACAGCCCCTGATCCTGGGCCACCTCGCCGGAGAATACCCCGGCGAAGATGCGGATGCCGCCCAGCAGCACCGGCAAAAGCAGCGGAAACAAGATCACCGAGAACAGCGACTCGCGCGCGCCCTGCCCCTGCGCCAACGCGCCAAGCAGCGCGCCCAGGGCCGCCAGGCCCCAGTCCACGCCCACAAGCGCCAGCAGCAGCACGCCCCAGGAGCCCTTCACGTCCTGGCCCAGGAACACCGCCGCGGCAGGCAAAAACACGGCCTGCGAGATGACGAGCAGCCCGAACCCGGCCAGGCCCTTGCCCAGCCACACGGCATGCTCCGGCACCGGCGAGGACAACAAGCCCAGACGGCAGCCCTGGTGCTCCTCCAGGCTGAACAGGTCATTGAACACCAGCACCAGCCCGAAGGCCGAGGCCAGCCAGAAGATGGCCCCGGCGGCCTGGCCCGAGACCAGCTCGCCCGTGGGCCGCGACAGCGAGAACAGAAAAATCAGCAGCAGCCCCAGCAGCATGGCCTGCACCAGGCCCTGCCCGCCGCCCACGGACAGCCGCAGGTCCTTGGCCGCCATGTATCCCGCGCGCCTCAGCACGTGAGCCCCCCGGCCACGTCGAAGCGGAAGTCTTCCGCCGGACCGAAATAGGCCACGCCCGAGTCCTTGAGGTAGAGCACGCTCTCGGCAAAGGGCAGGTCCGCTGTCAGGTGGTGGCTGACCCAGACCACGCCCGCGCCAGAGGCCTTCAGGGCGACGATCTCGCGGCGCAGCAGGTCCTGCGAGGCCGGGTCCAGGCCGGTGCCCGGCTCGTCCAGGAACACCAGCTTGGGCTGGATCAAAAACACCCGGGCCAGGTTCAGGCGCTGGGCCATCCCGCGCGAGAAGGTCCCGGCGGGCTCGTCGGCCACGCGCAGGAGCCCCACGCGGTCGAGCACGGCTTCAAGGTCCGCGCGCGTTGGCGTCTGCCCATACATGCGGCCCCAGAAGGTCAGGTTGGCGCAGGCGGAGAGGCGCGGATACAGGAAGGTGGCGTGCCCCAGGTAGGCGCAGGCCTCGGGCGCGACGGCGAGTTCGACCTCGCCCGCCGAGGGGCGGCTTAGGCCCGCCATGATCTTGAGCAGGGTGGTCTTGCCCGCGCCGTTGCCGCCCACCACGAGCAGGGCCTGGCCCGCCCGCACCTGGGCCGAGACGTCGCGCAGCACCAGCTTGGAGCCGAAGAATTTGCCCACGCGCCGGATGTCGGCCCGAAGGGCGGCTGGCATGCCGTCGGCCAGAAGGCCGGCGGCGGTCCCAGGCGGGGAGTCCTTGGCGCTGGCGCTCACAGGCTACTCCTTCTCGCGGTTCCGCTCCCGGCCCCGTTGGCCGCGCAGGATGAACAGCGGCGCGAGGCTCAGGATGATGCCGCCGATCCAGATCCAGTTCACCAGCGGGTTGACGTTGACCTTGAGCGAGGCCCCGCCGTCCTCGGTCATGCCGAGCAGCACGGTGAAGATCTCGTCGCCCAGGCCGGGCAGCACCTCCACCTCGGCAAAGGGCTGGTCGTAGCCACGGTACAGCCGCCGCTCGGGCACCACCTTGCCCAGGACCTTGCCGCCCTTGCTGATCTCCAGCTCGGCGATGAGCTGGGCCATGTTGGGCGAGCTCTTCTCGTGGATCTCCTTCAGGGTCACGGTGTAGCCGCCCACCTCAAAGGACTGGCCCACGGCCACGTCGCGCTCCACACCCACCTGGTACGGGCCCGAGAAGGCCACGCCGAGCACCATGAGCCCAAGGCCCAGGTGGATGGCCGAGGCCCCGATGGACTGGCGCGTGCGCATCTCCGGCAGGAGCCCGATGGCCAGAAGCGCCGTGGTCATGCAGGACACCGCGCCCGCAGCGCCGATGAGCGCCAGGGGCAGGCGGTAGCCCAGGGCCGCGAAGGCCGCGGCGGAAATCACAAAGGCCGCCAGGGCGGTGGCCAGGCCGCGCTTGTCGCGCACGCCCTCTTTCCAGCCGAGCCACGGGCACACGGAAAACAGCAGCGCCAAGAGCGCAAAAAGCGGCAGGCAGACGCGGTTGTAGAAATTGGCGTCCAGTCCGATGGACTTGGTGCTCCACATCTTGCTCAACACCGGCCACATGGTGCCCAGGCCGACCACGAAGCCCAGGGCCAGGAGCGTCCAGGCGGCGACCACCAGCAGGCCCTCGCGGCTGGCCAGACCACCCAGGCTGCGCTGGGCCGAGGCATTGGCCATGAGCGCGGAGATGACGGAGATGGCCGCAAGGAACAGGATGAAGGACAGAAGCGGCGCGGCCACCCCGCCCTCGCCAAAGGCGTGCAGGGACTCCACCACGCCGCTGCGCACGAGGTAGGTGCCGAACACGCAGAGCACGAAGGTCAGCGCCATGATCAGGATGTTGCTCTTGGCCAGGGCGTTTCTGCGCGCGCCCACGATGGCCGTGTGCAGGAAGGCCGTGCCCGTGCACCAGGGGATGAGCGAGGCGTTCTCGACCGGGTCCCAGGCCCAGTAGCCGCCCCAGCCAAGCTCCATGTAAGACCACCAGCCGCCCAGGATGATGCCCGAGGTCAGAAAGACCCAGGCCATGATGCTCCAGTTGCGCGTGGCGCGGATCCACTCCGGGGTCTCGCCGGAGAGCGCCGCGCCCAGGGCCGCGCAGGCCGGGATGACGTACACGGCGTAGCCCAGCAGCAAGAGCGGCGGGTGGAAGATCATGCCCGGGTTGCGCAAGAGCGGGTTCATGCCCTTGCCGTCCAGCGGGGTCGGCACGGCCTGCACGAAGGGGTTCACCCAGCAGGTGAGCATGAGCAGGAAGAAGGCCTGGATGACGAAGAACACCAGCCAGAACCAGGTCCGGGTACGCTCGCTCAAGGCCTGGTAGCCGGGCGTGAACACGAACACCGCCGCCGAGAGCGCCATGACCACGGCCCAGAACAAGAGCGAACCCTCGCTGCCGGCCCAGAAGGCCGTGAGCACGTAGGCCATCTCCAGGGTGCTGTCCACGTGGCTCATGACGTAGAGAAAGCTGTAGTCGCGCAGGACCAGCGCGCGCAGCAGGATGCCGCAGGCGAAGAGCAGAAGCGCGGTGACGGCCCACTGGCCGCGCTCGGAGAACACGAGACGCTCCTGGCGTCCGGACAGTTGGGCGGCGATAGTCCAGCCCCCCAGAAACAGGGTGCCGATGAGGGCGAACAGCATGGTGATGTAGGCGGTCATGTGCATAACGCGATGCTCCGTATTACAGGACGCTTGAGGCTATCGGCCGGGAGCGGTCTCCCGGGCCGGGGCCTAGCTCCGGTTCTGCTTCTGGTACTTTGAGGGACACTTGGTGATGAGGGTGGTGGCCTGGAACACGCCGCTTGACGCGTCCATGCCGCCCTCGACGATGACCTCGACCCCGGCCTTGAAGGTGTCGGGCACCGCGCCGCGATAGCTCACGCGCATGGTCTTGCCCGGCGTCTCCTTGTCCAGGAGCATGAAGCTCACCCCGGGACCCGGCTGCGCGGACTCGATGCCGTCTGCGGCCACGTTGCCGAACAGGCGGGCCTGCTTGAGCTGGCTGGCGTCGGTGGCCAGGGCCTCGCCCACATTGAGGAAATAGACGCTGTCCTTGGTCACGCCGGAGGCCACGAGGTAGCCCACCCCGGCCAGAAACAGCACAAGGGCTGCGATGTAGATGCCTTTTCCACCTTTGGTGGCCATATTCTTCCCGCTCTCTTGCGTTGTTGGCTCTTCACTTCCGTACAACGGCCAGAGACTCTTACGTGTTACTGCCCGAATTGTCCACCCGGCCGGAGCCCGGGGCTTCGTCCGAGGCTTTCGCCGGGGCATCGCCAGGCCCATCGCCAGGCCCATGGCTTGCGACGGGACGCGCGGCGGGCACCAGTTCGCTACGGCGCATCCTGGCCAGCTCGCGCATGTCCACCACCTGGTCGGTCTCGTCGACGATCTCGCTGCCGAGCATCTCCTCCAGCACGTCCTCCAGGCTCACCACCCCGGCCATGCCGCCGTACTCGTCAAGCACCACGAAGAGGTGCATGCGGCTCTCCAGAAATTTGCGCAGCAGGCGGTCCAGGGTCAGGTTCTCCAGAACGAAGCGCACCGGGCGCATGAGTTCGGAGAGGCGCATGTCCAGGTGGTCGTTGGCCGCGGCCTCGTACACCTGCCTGCGGTAGACCACGCCCACGACCTCCTCGGCGTCCTCACCCTCGTAGACCGGGATGCGCGTGTGCGGCCAGGTCTTGTTGACCTCCATGGCCTCGCCCACGGTCATGTCCGACGGGAGCGAGAAGACCACCGTGCGCGGGGTCATGACCTCTTCCACGTGCTTGTCGTCCAGCGCCAGGATGTTGCGGATGGCCGACTCCTCATAGGGCTTGATGGTGCCCTGGCGGCGCGTCAGGGTCAGCAGCGCGCGGATGTCGTCCTCGTCGGCGTCGGGCTCGGTCTGGCGGCTGCGGATGAGCCGGACCAGCCGGCCGAAGAGCCAGATCACGGGCAGGCTGACCCAGACCATGACCAGAAGCGGCTTGGCCAGGGCCGGAGCCAGCTGCCGGGCATAGGCCACGCCCGTGGTCTTGGGCACTATCTCGCCCAGGAACAGGATCAAAAGGGTGAAGCCCGCCGTGAACAGCACCAGGTACTGGTCGCCGAAGACATGCACGGCGGCGGCGCCCGCCACGGCCGCGCCAGCGGTGGCGGCCACGGTGTTCAGCGTCAGGATGGCGGTGATGGGCTTCTCCACGTCCATGCGCAGGGCGTAGAGGATTTCGCCTGCCTTCTTGCCCTCCTTGCGCATCCGTTCGATGCGGCTCAAGGGGATGGAATAGAAGGCGGCCTCGGTGATGGAACAGAGGAAGGACACTGTCGTGGCCAGCGCAACCGCGAGAATGAGTTCGAACATAGTTTTTTTGTGGCCGCTTGTGGCTGATACGCCTTGCGCCGCCCTGGGGATTTCCTACCAGCTTCCTTAGCGCAGCGCAACAGCCATACCCCTTGACTTGCCGCGCATTCGCAGCCATTCTTTGCGATGAGGGCGCTTGGGCCCAACCTCGGTTTTGCCTGGAGATTTCATACATGGTCAGGGATTTTCCGGACAGATGGGCGGTGTTTCGCGCCAGCGCCCTTGGCGATGTGACCCTGACCACAGGCGTGCTGGACTGGTGGCACCGCACAAAGGGCCTGCGCTTCACCTTCATCACCAGAAGCGCCCTGGCCCCCATCCTCGCCGGGCACCCCGCCGTGGACGAGGTCATCCCCGTGGCCCTGGGCGAGATCGACGGCCGTGACTGGTGGCGCAAGTCCCGCCGCATCGCCGCCGAATGCACGGGCATGGGCTTCATCGACCTGCACCGCTCCCTGCGCTCCATGGCCCTGAACATGCACTGGGACGGCCCGGCCAAGGACTACCCCAAGTTCGGCCTGACCAGACGGCTCTATCGCTACTTCCCCTTCGGCATCCTTGAGCGCCGTCTGTCCACCCTCAACGTGCCCCAGCGCTACGCCCTGGCCATGGACGCAACGCCCCCCCCGGCGGAGGAGCTGCGGCCCGTGATCTTCCTCTCCGAGTCCGAGACAACGGGCGCGCGTGCGCACCTCTCGCACCTCGGCCTGACCAAACCGTTCGTGGCCCTGCACCCCTTTGCCACGCACCCGGACAAGGCCTGGCCCATGGGCTACTGGCTCTCGCTTATCCCGCTCATAGAAAGGCAGGGGCTGGACTGGATCATCGTGGGCAAGGACCCGGACCACCTGGAGGCCCTGGACGACCCGCGCAACCTCACGGGCCGCACCGACCTGCGCGAGACCTGCGCGCTGCTGGCCCAGGCCAAGGCGCTGGTCACGGCCGACTCCGGCCCCATGCACCTGGCCACGGCCGTGGGCACCCCGGTGGTGGCGCTGTTCGGCCCCACCTCAAAGGCCTGGGGCTTCTATCCCAGCGGGCGGTTCGACACCGTGCTTGAGCAGGACCTGCCCTGCCGCCCCTGCTCCCTGCACGGCACCACCACCTGCAAGCGCGGCCGCGAATGCCTCACGGCCATTGAGCCGGATGAGGTGGCCGCCCGGCTCTTCCACACCCTGGAGCGCTCCGCCGGGGCCATCCCCGTCGCCCCGTAAGCCCCGGCCCAGCCGTTCAAACCTCGCCCGCTGGACAAAAGAATAGCGCCACGGCAGGCCCTGTGACCTGTCCCGGCGCTCCCTCTTTGCGTGCTGAAGCGTGCGTTGCGTGCTGACGCGCGCGCCTGCTTGCCGCCCCCTATTTACCGCCCCTGCCCTTGCCCGTCTGCTCCGTGAGCGGGCAGGAGCCGTCCAGCACGTAGCGCCCGGACAGGAAGCAGTCGGCCATGGCGCGCACGCTCTGCTCGTCCACCATGAGCATGTCCGTCTGGCGGGTGAACTGCAGCAGCTTGCCCATGAGCCAGAGCTTCTCCAGGGTGACCTCGGTGTCGCGCTTGTGCAGGCGGCCCACTACGCGGTCGCCCGTGACCTCCACGGAGAAGCCCAGGCCCTCCAGGATGAGTCCGATGGCCCGCGCCCGCCGGGCCCGCTTCAGGTCGTCGGCAGCGCCGCCCTTGAAGGAAAAGGTGATGTAGTTCTTGCTCTCCGTCCGGCCGCAGTAGCAGTCCAGCACGCCGTAGTGGTAGCCCACGCGCGAGCTGAAGTTCAGGTACTTGTCGGAGATGATGGCGTAGCTGCGGTCGCCGAAGCGCTGGCCGTCCGCCCCGGGATTATTGATCATCTGCTGGCCCATGACCGAGAGCAGGCCCTTGACCTGCACGGGGCGCGGCGTGGACATCTGCTCCTCGTCCAGCACCAGCCCGCCGAGCAGCGCGGCAAAAGGCCGGGAGAGGACGTCCTCGGGCCGCAGCGTGCGCCGCTGGAGCGCCTCCGGCGTCACCCCGCCGCCCAGGTCGATGACGTGGAGGTCGAGCCCGGTCTGGGCGCGCAGGCGCATGGCCAGGCCGGATTCGCCCGAAGCCATGTCGCTCAGGGTGAACATCTCGCCATAGGAATGTTCGTGCAACAGGCGCATGACATCGTGCAGGGTGGTGCAGCCGCGCACCCTAAACTCCGGCGACTTGGGGTCCGTAAGGCGCAGGGGCACGATGTGCCGGGCCACGCGGGTGAGCACGTCGAACACGGGCGTGCCGGTCATGAGCGTGGTCTTCTCGGCCTTGAAGGCCAAGAGTTCCTCGACCCCCCCGGCGTAGACCTTGCCGGTGTAGGCGTCCACGGTCACCAGGGTTCCGCTGGCGATGTCGCGGGTGACGCTGCCCAAGCCCAGGATGGTCGGCACCCCGAACTCCCGCGTGAGCGAGGCCATATGTCCGGTGATGCTGCCGGAGTCGGTGAGGATGGCCTGGGCCTTCTGCATGAGCACCATGAACTTGGGCGAGGAATGCGCCGCCACCAGCACGCCGCCGTCCGGGAAGCCGCTCAGGTCGTCGTCGCTGACGACCTGGTAGGCCGGGCCGTAACCCACGCCGGGCTGGGCCACCTCGCCGCCCTGGGCCAAAATTTCATGGCCCTCCACCACCGGCATGCCCGCAGGCACGCCCTGGGAGCCGGGCACCACACCAAGCGGGCGGGATTGCAGCACCAGGAGCTCGCCGCCCGGCGTCAGCGCCCATTCGATGTCCTGGGCCACGCCGTAATGCTTTTCCAGGCGCAGGGCATAGCCGGCCAGGGTGCGCACCTGGTCTGCGGCCAGGCAGGGAACGCCCTGCATGTCCTGGGGCACGGGCTCATCCACCAGGGTTCCGCCAGGCGCGCAGACAAGGCGCACAGGCTTCTGCGCCACGCGCGACTCCTCCACCGCCAGGCCCTCGCGGCCAACGGACAGGCTGTCCGGGGTGATGACCCCGTCCACGGCATAGGGGCCCAGGCCCCAGACCGCGTTGATGAGGATGCGGTCGTCCGCGGCGTGGAAGGGGTGGCGCGTGTACATGACGCCGCTGGCCACGGAGTCGATCATCTCCAGGCAGGCCACGCTCATGGCCATGTCCTCGTCCACTATGCCCTTGAGGATGCGGTAGGACATGGCGCGCGGGGTGTACAGGCTGGCCAGCACGTAACGGTAGTTGGTCAAGAGCCGGGCCCGGGGCACGTTCAGCACCGAGAGGTACTGCCCGGCGTAAGAGAGCTCGCTGTCTTCACCCAAGGCGCTGGAACGCAGGGCCACGCGCAGAGATTCCGGCGCAGAGCCGCATTCCTGCGCCAGCCTGTCGTGGGCGGCCAGCAGCTCCTGCTCCAGGTCGGCGGGCACGGGCGCGGCCAGAATGGCCCGCTGGATGTCCTCGCTGGCCTGCTCCAGCGATTCCGCAGCCTCGGGGATGATGCTGAGCTTGATGCGCTTGATCTCGTCCCAGAGCCCGGCCTGCTCGAAAAGATGCCGGAAGGCGCTGGTGGTGATGGCGAAACCGCGCGGCACAGGCAGCCCCACGCGGTTTTTGACCTCGCCCAGGTTGGCGCTCTTGCCCCCCACGGCGTCCACCTGCTCCCGGGTGACCTGGGAGTATTCTAGGATGCGCTCCTGGGCCAGGGTGTCCTTGCGCGATTCGAGCTCGGCCTTGATGCGCTCCTGGATCTCGTCGACCTTGGCGCGCAGGTTGGGATTTGGCTTTCCCGAAAGGTTCTCGAAGCTCGCGGCCAGCCGCAGGGCGTGGAAGACGGCCCTCGTGGCCTGGGTGCGCACATAGGACATGCCGAAGAGCTGGCCGCCCTGCAGCTTGAGCTCCAGGTCCGAGACGATCTTCAAGAGCTCGGCATTGGACTCCAGCAGCTCCTGGAAGTGCTTGTACTTCTTCCGGAAGTGTTCCTGCATGGCCAGGTCGTCCGCGCTGGTCTGGGCCTTGCGGAAGAGAAAAGCGAACAACTTCTTCAGGCTCTCAAGAATTTCACTCTGCATGGCGCACTCTCCCGCACAAACATCGCGCAACCACTTGCCAGGGCATCACGCATCGCGAAATTGCGCAACTGTCGCGCAACCGCTTCACGCAAATCTACGAATGCACACTCGAATTTCCTGCCAGGGAATATTGTGTGGACGGTCCCTTGCCGGACTTCCGCAGCAGACCGTTTTTGACCAGGGTCTGGAGATCATACTGGGCCGTGCGCTGCGAGACATCCGCGCCCAGGGCGTTCTGGTAGTCCAGGCGCGTGAAGCTGCCGCCAGCGCGGGCCAGTTCCATGGCGATGTCGTGGCGCGGGTTGCCGCCCGTACTCCCTTCTGGTGAAGGCGAAGGGTGCGCGGTCTGGGGATCCGGCCGCTTTTGCGCAACGTCCCGGGGTGCTTCATCCCGGAGGGCGCGCTTGCGAGCCGAATTTTCCTGGGGGGCCTTGTCCTGAGGCGCATTGTCCTGGCTCTCAAGCTCCTGTGCCCGGTGCGCGTAGGCCTGGGCGCCGTTGTCCCTGGGGGCCTGCGGCGAGATCATGGCGTCGTCGAAGACGAGATCCTCGGCGTAGAGCACATCGCCTTCGGCAAAGGCCAGGGCCCGGGTGATGCAGTTCTTGAGTTCGCGCACGTTGCCGGGCCAGTGGTGGGCCATGAGCTTCTCCAGGGCCCCGCGCGACAGGCCGACCTCGCCGCGGCGCACCGTGAGCGCGGATTCCTTGAGGAAATGGCTGGCCAGCAGCGGGATGTCCTCCTTGCGCTGGCGCAACGCCGGGGTCTGGATGGTGATGACCTTGAGGCGGTAGTAGAGGTCCTCGCGGAACTCGCCGCGCTGCACCAGCTCCATCAGATCCTCGTTGGTGGCCGCGATGACGCGCACGTTGAACTCCACCTCCAGGTCGCTGCCCAGGGGCCGGATGCGACGCACGGACAAGGCCCGCAGCAGCGCCTTCTGGACCTTGTTCGAGGCCGTGCCGATCTCGTCCAGGAACAGGGTGCCGCCATCCGCCGCCAGAAACGCGCCCTTGCGATCGTTCTGCGCCTCGGTGAAGGCGCCCTTGACGTGCCCGAACAGGGTGTCCAGGAGAAGGTTCTCGTCCAACCCGCCGCAATTGATGGAGATGAACGGCTTGGTGGAGCGGCTGCTGAACTTGTGCACGCCCGCTGCCGCGAGTTCCTTGCCGGTGCCGGTCTCGCCCACCACCAGAACATCGGCCTCGCTGCCCGCTGCCTTGCGGATCATGCTCTGGAGGGAGGCCATGAGCTGGCTCTGGCCGATGAGGTCCGGGATGTCCCCCACCAGCTTCCAGCCCAGGCTCGCCGGGAGCTCGCTGTCAAAGGACACCTTCTGGCGGCGCGAGACCATCTGGATATGCTCGTCGCGCTGCCGGATCTGCTCCTGCTTGTCCTGAACGGCCATGATCATCTTGTTCAGCGCGTCCTTGAGCACCACGGATTCGCGGTCGTAGCTGCCCAGCCGCACCGGGCGCAGGGTCTTTTCATCAAAGATGGCGCTGATCTCCGCCGCCAGGGTCAGCACGGGCCGTGTGATCACCCGGCTGATGAAGATCACCAGCAGCACGATGAGGGCCACCACCACAAGGGTGATCACCGCCATGACGTCCATGTGCCGGAACTCCGCGGCGTCGGCCAGGCGGCTGCGGTCCACGTAAGCCAGGCCGCCGATGACCTCGGCGTCCTTGTCCGGCTGGGCGCGGAAGTGCACCGGGGCGTAAACCAGAAAATGCTGGTCCGTGAGGATGCCTGCCGCCGTGGGCAGGGCCTCGGCCTCCAGGAGCCCCTGCTGCCCGGCCTGGGTCTCGACAATCATGCGCCAGTAAGACTCGTGCCGGGTGGAGGGCCGGAAGGCCTTGCTGTATTCGGGCAGGCCGTAGTCGCCGGTCATGCCCAGGCGGGCTATCTCGACAGACAGTTCCTTGCTCGGCTCCTCGTTGTTTTCGGACTGGAAGAGCATCCACCCCTGCTCGTCGAAAAAAAAGCTGAAGCGGTTCTCGCTGGTGCGCGCGAAGGAAAACAATGGTGATTTCGGTGAGTTGTACAATGACAAAATGTTGCGCAGTGACTCCGAGTTGAGCGCCACAATGAGGTGCCCGCGCAGGCGCGCGTTTTCATCAAACACCGGCGTGACCATGCGGAAGACGGCCATGTTGCGGGCGCGCGGGGTGTCGGGGAAGGCCGAGGGCGGGTAGGAAACCTCCGCCAGGCCGGACAGGTGCGTCGCGCCTAGCCGCAGGTCGCTGACCTTATTGGCCAGGGCCACGGGGCTGTTCTTGATGTACTGGTACTGGTCGTGGCGGATCTCCACCAGCTTGTCGCCCACGGTCACAAGCAGGAGGGTGTCCGATTCGTTCAGGCCCACAAAGGCCAGCTCCGAAACCACCCCGGGCCGGTACACGGCCCAGTTGGCGTTGGCGGCCACCAGCGTCTCCCGGCCCACCTGGCCGGACGCCGCCACCACCACAAGCCCCTTGCGGAAGAACTCCAGCAGGGCCTCAAAATCGCGGCCCTGAGCCAGGTTTTGGGTCTGCGCCGTGCGGTGCAGGGACTGGTTCAGATACTTGGTGGAGTACCAGTTGGTCACAAAGCCGGTGAACGCCAGGATCAGGGCGATGGAGGGGATGAGCGACACCAGGAGCTTTTTCTGCACGCTCCAGGTGGCGAAATAATGCTCTCCGACCTCGTCTTCACCCCTCGCTCGATAGGGAATCCAGGCCATTACCACCCCCTGCGGTCCAGACTGGCGCTCATTCGCGCAAAACAGACGCTTTCAGCCTTCCATTTCCTTTGCGCAATCCGCGCAATCGCGCAGGATCGTAGTTGCACGACTACGACATCTCCAATGATTCCGTCAAGCTTTTTCACGTGGCACGGGCATTGCTCAGGGAATAATCACGAAAGGCGGATCAAGCCGGTCGGGTGGGTACGCAGCAGCACCACGTTGGCCGGAGCAGTGGCAGGGGACATTTCAGACTGTGTATTTTGAGAGGAGGAACCCAATGAAAGCTCGCTTCATCAAGCTGTTCACATGGTGCCTGTTTGTTGGCCTTGCTGTGCCGGAGTTCGCACACGCGGCCGCAGCCAAGGTGGCCAACATCGTCATCGTGGCCGACACGCGCAAGTTCACCGGCTGGGAGGCCTGGTGGACCAACCTGTACAATGAGAGCCACCTGTATTTCGCGCTTCTGACCATGGCCCTCATTCCCACCATTGGCGTGCTCTTCGGCACCTTCGCCGATTTTCTCATGGGCTTCATCGGCATCGACCTGAAGTCCCGCGATCTGGCGGAACACTAAACCAGGCCAAACAAGAGGAGAGTGCGATATGGAATGGTTGTACGTACTCATGCCCATCGCGGGCGTGAAAATCTTCTGGCCCGGCCTCATCATCCTGGGCGTGGGCGTGGGCATCATCGGCGGTTTCTTCGGCATGGGCGGCGCGTGGATGGTCACCCCCGGCCTGAACATCCTGGGCTTCCCCATGGCCTTTGCCATCGGCACGGACATCGCCCACATGGCGGGCAAGTCCCTGATCTCCACCATGCGCCACGGCAAGTTCGGAAACGTCGACTATAAGCTCGGCATCGTCATGCTCATCGGCACAGTAGTGGGGTTCGAGATCGGCGCCCAAGCCGTCATGTACCTGGAACGGCTCGGCAGCGTTGAAAAGGTCGTGCGCTACCTGTACGTGGTCCTGCTCGCCTGCATCGCCTGGATGGTCTTCCACGACATCAACGTGAAGAAGCGCAAGGCCGCCGCCTACGCCGCCGCAGGCAAGGGCATCGACCCGCTGGCCACCGGCATCGAATGGCACAAGACCTTCCACGCCATCAAGATCCCGCCCATGATGCACTTCAACGAAGCCGGCATCTACTGCTCCATGTGGCTGCCCGTGGCCGTGAGCTTCTTAACCGGCGCGCTGGCCGGCATCCTGGGCATCGGCGGCGGTCTCATCCGCATGCCTTCGCTCATCTACATCGTCGGCTGCCCGACCCACGTGGCCGTCGGCACCGACCTGTTCGAAGTCGCCATCTCCGGCCTGTACGGCGCTGGCACCTACACCTACAAGGGCCGCACCGAACTCGTGGCCGCCATCATCATGCTCATCGGCGCCTCCATGGGCGCGCAGGTGGGCGCTGTGGCCACCAAGTACATCAAGGGCTACGGCATCCGCTACGCCTTCGGCCTGGCTGTTGTCGGCTGCATGATCTCCATCATTCTCAAGCTCGCGGCCAAGCAGTTCAATCTCCCCTTCCTGGACGACGTCTCGACCTTCTTCGTCCTGAGTGTCGTGTCCGCGCTGTCGCTGTACATCTTTGTACGCTTCGTCCAAGGCTGCAAGAAGGAAGTCGCGATGATCGCGGCCAAGGGTTAACGCGCACATTCCGCGCCCTGTACACGCATCGCTACTCTGAAACAACGAAGGAGACTCGATATGACCGGCAAAAGCATGTGGCGCACCCTCCTTGTGGCCCTGCCCCTGATGCTGCTTCTGGGCTGCACAGACTACGGCAAGGTCGACCAGGGCCGGGTGGTCAAGTACGACCCCGCGACCAAGACCATGGTGTTCATCCGGGACAAGGCCAACGATACCCAGAACCCGGACTACACCTATCTGCCGCCCATCACCTACACGCTGCCGACCAACCCCGACGAGGTCGGTCCTGAGCCCAAGGCCGGCGGCCGCATGAAGATCGACAACAAGAAGAACCAGATCACCATCTTCGACCCGACCACGCAGAACTTCAAGGTCATCGACTTCGTCATGATCGACTACAAGGAGAACATCGACAGGAACCATCCGCTCGTGTACGACAAGGAAGCGGACAAGGCCAAGAAGTTCCCCGTGGTGGACAAGGACAAGAAGACCGTGGCCATCTACTCCGGCCGCCAGAAGACCCTCTCGGTCATCCAGCTGCCTGAGGAGTACTTCACCATGCCCGACAACACCTGGGACGCCGGCGACGAAGTCCGCGTGTACTACAAGGAAGAGGGCAAGTCCCTGCGCTTCATGAACATCAGCAAGACCAACATCTTCAAGAAGTAGCCAAGTGTCGCACAGGCGGGCCGGGGCGCTCCCGGCCCGCCACACCAGAACAGACAAGGAGTACGGCATGAGCTTCTTCCCCGAGGACAACGAGACCCCCAGAATCAACATGAACGGCCGCCAGAAGCTCTTCATCCTGGCCATCGACATCGCCATCGTCGTCGAGCTGTGCATCGCCATGGCCAGCGCCGCCGCCAATCCGGAGACCTTCACCCCGTCCTTCGTGAAGCCCTTCTTCAGCATGTTCACGCCCACCATCCTCATCGGCTTCATCGGCTTCCGCAGGCTGCGCGACCGCGCGGAGAACGCCGCGTCATGAGCTACGGCGCCCTCGCCGCCTGGCGCAGGCTCGCGGGCCGCGTCGGCTGCGTCCTCATGCTCCTGCTCCTGGCCGCCCTGGTGGACGGCATGGTCGCAGGCGGGCTGAAGGACCCCAACCGCCTCGACATCCTGTCCGGGCAGAGCGTAAGCTTGAGCGAGCAGATGCCGCGCGGCGCGGAAAAGCTTGAAGACATCGAACTGCGCCCCTCGGACCCGAGGATCACCCTGCGCCTGAAGGAGACCTACTCCGGGTTCTGGATGGGCGGCTCCATCTGGCGCGCCGAGGCGGAGCTCCCCGCCGACCTGCCCACGGGCGCGTACAGCGTGGCCGTGTATCACCACAACGGCACCGCCGCCGCGCCGCCCCAGGTCTTTACCATCCACGCGCACCCGGACCTGCGGGCCGTCCAGGCCGCTTCGGGCTCGCTGACCACGCGCACCCTGGGCCTCTCGCCGTACTTCCTGGCCCTGTGCCTGCTCTGCCTGGCCATCCTGCCCATGGGCGCAAGCTTCGTGCTCACGCGCAAGATCGCCGGGGCCCTCCGGGCGGAAGGCATGGCCGAGATCTTCCGAGCCATGGCCGCGCCCCGAAGCGCCCCCGAAAAGGCCGCCCAGGCCGAGCCCCAGACCGAGCCCCAGGCCGAGCCCCAGGCCGAGCCCCAGGCCGAGCCCCAGGCCGAGCCCCAGGCCGAGCCCCAGGCCGAGCCCCAGGCCAGCCCCGAAGCGGGCCCCGAAGGCCAGCGCATCTATTTCTGTCCCGCCCCTGGGCACATGCCGGCGATGGGCAGCCTGGTGGACGTGCTCGACGAAGACGCCAAGAATGTCCTCGGCGCGGCGCAAGTGACAGAAATAGAGAACAAAAATGTGGTCGCCTGCATGCAAAACGGTGTGCAGGTGCGCCCCGGCGCTCTGGTCAAACTGCCGGTGCGCACATAATTTTTCCATTGCCTTCCACTCCCCAGAAGCCTTACCGTTCCTGAACCGACCCGGATTCCCACAGCCTTTTCCCCACCCCGAGCACTACGCCATTTGGCCCGGATCGGCCCCTGATCCCCTTCCCTTGAAAATACAATTCGGGTAAAGGGCTCTGTCTTTATAAATTCATCATGTTTTTTGGGGGGTTTCATCACATGATCGATGTCTACATCGGGCTTCTTGTTCTCTGGCCAGTGGCCGCTGGACTCGCCTGCCTGGGCCTGCGCGGCCCGGCCATGCGCTCCATGCTGGTCATGGCCACCGCCGCGGTGCTGGCCGCGGCCGCAGTGGGCCTGGCCACCCAGGCGCCACTCTCGGCAAATCCATCCTTTTTGGCCTCCAGCGGCGCGCTCCACGTGGCGCAGGCGGCGGCCTTCCTCTTCCCGGCCTACTTCCTGTTCGTGGGCCTGAAGGAGAAACACCCGCTGGTCATCGGCTTCGCCCTGCTGCAACTGGGCCTGGCCGCCTTCGGCGAATTCGGGCTGGCCGCACCGGCTGCGGTGCAGAGCGCCGTGGTCTGCGATGGCCTGTCCCTGGCGCTGGTGCTGGTGGCGTCCCTGGTGGGCTCGCTCATCAGCATCTTCGCCCTGCCCTACATGAAGCACCATGAGGAGCACCTGCACCTCACGACCTCGCGCCAGCCGCAGTTCTTCATGATCCTGCTGGCCTTCCTCGGCTTCATGAACGGCCTGGCCCTGGCCAACGACCTGCACGTGTTCTCGGCCTTCTACGAGGCCACCACCCTGTGCTCCTTCCTGCTCATCGGCCACGACCAGACCGCCGATGCCAAGAAGAGCGGCCTGCGCGCCCTGTGGATGAACAGCATGGGCGGCGTGTTCCTGCACGCAGGCATCCTGCTCATCCAGAAGCAGCACGGCATCGCCGACATCCAGGCGCTGGTCAGCCCGGCCCTGTGGACCGGCATGAGCCTGCTGCCCCTGGCGCTCATCGCCGTGGCCGGTTGCGTCAAGGCCGCCCAGCTGCCCTTCCAGGCCTGGCTGCTCGGCGCCATGGTCGCGCCCACGCCGGTCTCCGCGCTCTTGCACTCCAGCACCATGGTCAAGGTGGGCGTGTTCGTGTGCCTGCGCCTGGCCCCGGTGTTCGAGGGCACCACCACCGGACGCATCCTGACCCTGGCCGGCGCCTTCACCTTCCTGGGCGCCAGCGCCCTGGCGCTGGGCCAGAGCAACGCCAAGAAGATCCTGGCCTACTCCACCGCCGCCAACCTCGGGCTGATCATCGCCTGCGCAGGCATCGGCACGCCCGTGGCCATCGCCGCGGGCACGATGCTGCTGGTCATCCACGCCGCCACCAAGGCGCTCTTGTTCCTCTGCGTGGGCGACATGGAGCAGGCCATCGGCAGCCGCGACCTGGAGGACCTGCGCGGCATGATCGCCAAGACCCCGGTGACGGCCCTGGCCGCCAGCGCAGGGTCCATGGCCATGATCCTGCCGCCGCTGGGCATGCTGGCGGGCAAGTGGGCCACCCTTGAGGCCGCCAGCGCAAGCCCCATGTCCATGGTCATGATGGCCGTG
>Ga0180007_10000847_pt1 | contig 46110 bp, 37 predicted proteins | sample MM_PC_MetaG_FD_121122 | JGI IMG/M metagenome (GOLD analysis project Ga0180007, IMG submission 121122) | Groundwater microbial communities from the Aspo Hard Rock Laboratory (HRL) deep subsurface site, Sweden - MM_PC_MetaG | ecosystem: Environmental > Aquatic > Deep subsurface > Groundwater... | reverse complement strand
GTCTCCAGATGGGAAGCCAGCAGGTTCTTCTGGGGCTGCATGGTAAAAAGGGAATGGGCCAGTCGGTCATAGACGGTTTGCAGCATATTGCGCGACAGATCAACGGCCACATCACCATGACTGCCAAGATGGCGACCAACGGCGCCAATCACCTCCATGAAGAGAGACACCGAGTAATGATCCGGGTGTTGACTGCGCAGACTGGCGATTTCCTCGGCCAGTTGCTTTAACAGCGTGGCCGAGATGCCGTATTTCATGTTCTGAATAATTCTGGCCAGCTTATCGACGGTGATCTCCTCTTCCTCCATACGCTCAACCGGTGGCGTCGGTTCGGCCGCCTTTTCTTTCTTTACCTCAATCTGCCCAAGGTCTACTTCCACCGTCTCAGCGGCGTGGGTTTCCTTCTCAGCTTTGGCTTCTGTAATGGAAAAAGCCAGCCCGTCATCGGCAAAGAAATCATCAAGCAGGCTGTCGGCCTCCGGGAACTCCTCATCATCAACCCTGGCCAGCACGACCTCCTTGGCATCGGGACCGGCCACTCCGCCCACAGAGGGCATGGCCGGCGGCGCCGGCGCTGCGGCCGGGGCCCGGTCATCGGAAACCATTTCCTGAAAGATGGTATTAAACGCCCCGTCAACCGCCTGATCTTCCTTCTGCTCCATCAGATCCCTGATGGTACTCCCCCCCTGGCCTGCGCCGGATGGGGCTTCGACTCCGGTTTTTTTCACCGCGGCAACCGGCTGGCTTTCCCGCCCCGGCTCTTTGCGCCGTTTTGCCAGCTGAGTCTTTAATTTGTTATATTTGTCCACCGCGGTACGCACCAGGACGATCTTGCGGCCATCATCCATGCTCTCATCGGTGATCACCGTTTCCAGAGTGGCAAATACGTCCGGCAGCAGCTTGATGGCATCCGGATGAGCCTTTTCCCTGGCCTTCTTGATATACTGGCCCAGGGTACCGATGACCTGCAGACAGACAAGCAGCGGCTTTTTCCCGGCCCATTGCTCTTTCAACGGCTCGATTGTCCGGGTCAGATTGTCCATGACCTCATCGGTTATCTCCCACTCAATTGCCAGAATGGCGGCTTTCAAATCATTTATCTTTTCTGCGCCAGTGCTCATGAATAATCTCCTATTGCAATTCTTTGCGGAAAGAAATGAGCGTCATGGAGATAATCTTTTTCAGGGTTTCCACCACATTATCTCCGGCCAAGGCGCTTCCCACAAAATAGGGAACCCTCAGTTCCTGATTAAGATCCTGCTCCATTTCTTCAACGGTAAGTAGGGGGATCCCCTGGTTTTGCAGGTCAATCTTATTGTATTGCAATACAAGCGGAATCTTAAAGGCATCCTTATTATGACTGAGCAGATTTTCCTTCATCTGCTCCAGGGACTTCAAGTTGCTGTCCCTTCTCTCCTTCTGCAAATCGGCCACAAAAACAATGCCGTCCACCCCTTTGAGCACCAGTTTGCGGGTGGCGTTATACTTGACCTGGCCGGGAACGGTATAAAGCTGAATCTTGATGTCAAAGCCATGGATCTTGCCGATATCAACCGGCAGAAAGTCAAAAAAGAGGGTCCGATCACCGTGAGTTTTAATACTCACCATTTCGGTTTTGATGCGCTGCTTGTATTTTTTGTTGATATAATCAAGATTGGTTGTCTTGCCGCCCCGTCCGGGACCGTAATAAACGATCTTAATCTGTACTTCTTTTTTCTTTACATTGATAAATCCCACAGGTTACCTCTCACGCAATCATCTGCCCCAGATTAATCTTATCTTATCGATGACCTCTGTTGTCTTCAGCCGCAGAAAGCCCAGGGAAACATCCTGGCCGAAAATACAGATGAGCAGAATATCCTCATTGACCTTGCTGAAATGGATACTCTCATTTTCTCCCCGATGGAAATGCAGGGAAAACTGCTGCTCCCCCACCAGTTTGGCCATGGCATCCACCGCCGCGAAATTCCCCGCAGCCAACGCTGCAAAGGAAACCACATCAAAGGAGCAGCGGCCATTATCCAGCTGGGCAATGGTGTTGCCGGCCACATCGATGATAATTGCACAGTGCACTCCTATTGAAAGGAGATCTTCCTTGAGAACCACATCTATCGTTTCCAACTATTCCTGAGAAACATTGTACATTGATCTATCCTTTACGCGAAAATCACATTTTTATTAAAAATTATCTTCTTATTATGATGCACAAAGTGAAGCAAAAATGTCGAGCAGAATTTCACATCAGACAAGTGGTGCGACAATCTGGGCCATTCCTTCATGCAGCCTTCTGATCATACCGGCAGGCGGATAGCCTCTGACGGCCTTTGCGGTCAGATTGTCAATAAATAAGGCTAGTTCAGCGATTTCAGCGGGACTGTAAGCGATAACCGCCACCTCATAGTTGAGAAACAGACTGCGCAGGTCCATGTTGGCCGAGCCGATCATGGCCAATTTGTCATCCATCACCATGACCTTGGCATGCACCATGCCGTCGGGATAGAGCATGATGCCGGCGCCGGCCTCTTCAATATTGCGCAGATAAATGCCCCGCACCAGATCAGCCAAGGGATGATTTGATTTCTCCGGGATGATAATCCGCACATCAACCCCACGCCGGGCGGCAATGGCCAGCCCCTGGGTCAGCGCATCATCCGGCACAAAATAGGGGGTCACGATCCACAGCCGCCTCTGGGCCGCAAAGACCGCGGACAGAATTGCTTCGTACAGCCCGTCATGGCGGCAATCCGGGCCTGAAGGCACCACCTGCACTATGCCCTGTCGCTCAGCATCGACAGCATGGGTTGCGGGAAAATCCTTAATGGGCAGTTCCTCACCCCCGGCAAAGGACCAGTCGGAGCGAAAAAGCTCGACAAAGGGACGCACCGCCGGGCCTTCAATGGCAAAGGAGATGTCCTGCCAGTTCGGCGAATGCGGATCAGGGTTGAGGTACTCATCCGCAATATTGGTCCCCCCGGCCATGAGCAGCCGCTCGTCCGCCAGGGCGATTTTCCGATGATTACGCAGATTGGTGCGCCCCCGCAGGGGATGATAAAATACCGGCATGAAATAGGCAAATTTTCCGCCGGCACGGGCAAGCGGCTGGAAAAACGCTGACCCGGTTTTCAGTGAACCAACCCCGTCAAGCAGCAGCCGCACCCGCACCCCCTGTCCGGCCTTTTGTGCCAGCCTGTGGATGATGTCCCGCCCCGTTGCGTCGTTAGCGAAAACATAGGTGGAGATATAGAGACTTTCCCTGGCCCGGTCGATCAATTGCACCAGGCAATCATACGCCTCCCGGCCTGAGCGGCAGAATTTTACTTTATTGCCGAGCATGGCGGCCGGAACATTATGGGAACGCAGGGCACGGTCCACAGACGACGCCTGGGACAGCGGCAGGATATGGTCTTCATTGAGTTGCACGGTCATTTTCCGCCGGGCGATCCGCGCCATCTTTCTGCCGCCGAGCATAATGTACAGGGGAATGCCCACATAGGGCAGCAGGATCATGGCCAGCAGCCAGGAAAGGGCGCTGGACGGAGCACGCCGCTGCTGGAGCATATGGCCAATGGCCGCAACGGCAAGCAGAACGCCGACAATCACCGCCAGATGCGATTCAAGAAAATGTCCCATCAAAACTCCTGATGTCGTAACGTCATTGCAAAAGATTATGCCGACTGCTTGACGCGCCTAAAATACTTCACGTACTTGAAATACTTGAAGTTGGCCAAGTGACTTGAGGCCCTAAAAAATTTTCTCTGTTCTCTGATCAGAAAGCACCATAACTTTAAGTACTTTATACCCTCAAGGGGCACAAGGGCATTTTAGGCATTTCAAGTACTCTGAAGAATCTATCTTATATCCTGTTCTATCATTTCATAGCAAGTCCTGGAAGCCGATAAGACAAAAACAGCAGGGGGCAGCAGCGGCGTACCGATCCGGGAAATGGCAACTCAAGCCTTGGCCAGCCCGAGGAAAAAATCAATAATCCCCTGTGACCATGCTCTTCCCGACCGCTTTAACCTTGACTTTTTTTGGCCTCAGATCGCATCATAAAACTACGGCATGGGTTGTGACCATAAAATCCCGGTATTGAGCATGGCCTTCATCACACCTTTTCTCCACTAAAGGACTTATTATGCAGGAACTGAGAAAATTTGTCGCACCGGAATTTGTTTTCGGCTGCGGCTCCCTGAATCTCGCAGGTCGATATGCCATCAATTTCGGTGCCGAGAAGGTGTTGATCGTAACCGACCCGGGGGTCATTGCCGCCGGCTGGTGCGGCAAGGTCAAGGACGTTCTTGATGCCGCGGGGATCGCCAGTGTTGTCTTCTCCGCGGTCTCCCCTAATCCCCGGGCCGAAGAGGTGATGGCCGGAGCTGAATTCTACCGCAGCCACGGCTGTGATGTCATTGTTGCCGTGGGCGGCGGCAGTGCCATTGACTGTGCCAAAGGCATCGGCATTGTCAGCATGAACCGCAAGCACATCCTGCAATTTGAGGGAATAGACAATGTCAACGTGCCCGGTCCGCCGCTGATCTGCATCCCCACCACTGCAGGCTCTTCAGCCGATGTATCCCAGTTTGCCATTATCACCAACCTGGAGGAACGGGTAAAAATCGCCATCATCAGCAAGACCGTGGTCCCGGATGTGGCGTTGATTGATCCGGCCACCACCCTGACCATGGATCCCTATCTCACCGCCTGCACCGGCATTGACGCCATGGTGCATGCCATTGAGGCATACGTCTCCAGCACCCATTCCTCACTACTCGACATGCACGCCCTGGAGGCCATACGCCTGATCCGCGCCAATCTTCTCAACACCATCGCCAACCCCACGGACCTGGAACTGCGCAGCAGAATCATGCAGGCGAGCCTTGAGGCCGGGCTGGCGTTCTCCAATGCCAGCCTTGGCGCGGTGCATGCCATGGCCCACAGTCTCGGTGGGTTTCTGGATTGTCCCCATGGCGAATGCAATGCCATTCTACTTGATCATGTCATCTCCTTTAATTACGCAAGCTCGGAGGAACGTTATCTGAAGGTCGGCGAGGCCCTGGGCATTGATATGCGGGGCATGGCGGCAAAAAACAAAAGGACGGCGATTCTTCAAGAAATCGCCGAACTGAAACTCGCTTCAGGCATTGACAAAACACTGCGGGAAAGAGGTATTCACATCAGCGATATACCGGAACTGGCTGATAAAGCCCTGCGCGATCCGTGCCTGGTCACCAATCCCAGGCGTTTTAATAAACGGGATATCGAGGTCATCTATGCCGAGGCGCTCTGATGATGAGAAAAAATGGGCGATGATGCGTGAAAAAATTATCGGCCTGGGCGAAACATCCATCAGAAAAAGTTATTATCCCGAACTGCGGCAGAAAATCATCGAGCTGGAAAAAACCAACAGGGAGTTGGAGCTCGAAATCATCGAACGGCAACGTGGCGAGGAGGAGATCAAACGCAACTACGAAATCCAGACGATCATCAACTCACTTCTCAAACTTTCCCTGCAGGATATTTCCCTTGATGAGCTGTTTTCCATCACCATTGACAAAATCCTCTCTCTCCGCTGGCTTTCCCACCAGGAAAAGGCCTTTATCTTCCTGGTTGAAGATGACCCGGAGGTGCTGGTTCTCAAGGCAGGCACCGGCCTGCCGGAACAGCTGCCCTCCCATTGCGCCGCAGTCCCCTTCGGCAAATGCCTGTGTGGTCTGGCCGCCTCCACCGGGGAGATACAATTTGCCGACCATGCTGATGAACGCCACACCCTGCGCTCTGAAAACATGCCGCCCCATGGCCACTACGCCGTGCCGATCCTGCTGGATAACAGAACCATCGGTCTGATATGCATTTTTTTACCGGCATGGCATAAGCGTGATGCCAGAGAGGAAGAATTTCTCGCCTCCATTGCCCACACCCTGGCCGGCATCATCCAACGCAAGGTGATGGAGAAAGATAAGGCAAGGCTGGAAGAAGAACTGCGCCAGGCGTCAAAGATGGAAGCCATCGGCACCCTGGCCGGCGGCATTGCCCATGATTTCAACAACATTCTTACCTCCATTTTCGGCTTCACCGAACTGACCCGCATGGATAAGGACGATCCTGAAAAGGTCGTTAAAAATATTGATGAAATTTACCGAGGCGCCCTGCGGGCCAAGGATCTGGTCAAACAGATCCTCACCTTCAGCCGACGGTCGGAACAGCAGAAAAGAGCCTTCCAGCCGGCCCTGCTCACCAAGGAATGCCTCAAGCTTCTCCGTGCCACCATTCCGGCAACGATTGAGATCAGGCAGGATATCCGCTCCACCGGTACGGCCATGGCAGACCCCACCCAGATTCACCAGATCATCATGAACCTCTGCACCAATGCCTATCATGCCATGCGGCATACCGGCGGAATTCTGACCCTTACCTTACACGACATGGAAATCAGCAAAGAGGATTCCGACTTCCCCGGCCTAGCCCCGGGACCATTCATCAGGCTGGAAGTCAGCGATACCGGCATCGGCATGGGTAAAGAAACCTTAAGTAAAATTTTTGAACCCTATTTTACCACCAAGGAGATCGGCGAAGGAACAGGTCTGGGCCTGGCCGTGGTGCATGGCATTATCCAGGGCCATAACGGCCACATCACTGTTTCCAGCGAACCGGGAACAGGCACCACTTTTCATGTCTTTCTACCCCGCATGGACGGAAATATGGCGAAACCCACCTCCTTCCTTGAAGACTCTCCGGCCCAAGGGGGGCAGGAACACATTCTGATCGTCGATGACGAAGCAAACATTGTCAAGATCGCCAAAGAAATATTCGAGGACAGCAGTTATCAGGTCACGACCCACAGAACCGGCACCGAAGCCTTAGAGGATTTCCAACAGCATCCGGAAAAATATGACCTGCTCATTACCGATATGGCCATGCCCGGCATGAACGGAGTTGATCTGGCCCGGCAGGTAATGGAGATCAAACCGTCCATGCCGGTTATCCTCTGCAGCGGGCACAGCGACATGGTGAACAGAGAACAGGCATTGGCCATGGGCATCAGAGCCTATGTCGCAAAACCTTACTTCATGAGTGAGATATTGCGCACCATCAGGAAAGTACTCAACCGGAGCAATTATGAGTAAAGAGCCGACCCTCTTATGTATAGATGACGACCCACCCATCCTCAAAATGCTGGCAAATTATTTTACCAGAAAGGGATTTCAAGTCTTTCCTGCCGAAGACGGAGAAATCGGCATCGAGCTGTATCAAAGCCTGCAGCCTGATATCGTGCTCGTTGATCTGAAAATGCCCAGGGTTGATGGCTTTCAGGTACTGAAAACCATCAGGCAGAACTCCCCGGACACTCCGGTTATTGTCGTGTCCGGTGAAGGCGAGCGGGCAGATGTGATCCAGGCCCTTCGTTTAGGGGCTTGGGATTACCTCATCAAATCCATTGATAATTTTGCCTTCATTGAACACTCGGTCCAGCAGGCGCTGGATAAGGCACGCCTGATCCGGGAAAACAAGGCCTATCAGCAGGGACTGGAGAAAAAGCTTTTTACCGTCATCGAAAATTTTGACGGTTTTGTTTACACCATTGACCAGGATTTCCGCATCACCTACATGAATCCGTCACTCATCATCCATCTCGGTCATGACGCCACAGGAAAAAATTGCCATAAGGCCCTTTTCAACTCAGACGAAATATGTCAATGGTGCAGTCCGGATCAGCTCCTTTACGGCCAGAGCTTTAAGCAGGAAATACAGAATCAGCAGGACGGCAGATGGTATTACGCGGTTCATTCCCCTGTGTTAAACGAGAACGGTCAGGTTACGGAAATCCAGGTTATCCTCAATGACATCACTGAGCGGAAAAAGACCGAACTCGACCTGAGGGAACGGGAGGAATATCTGCGCAAGGAAAATATCCGCCTCCGCTCCTCCCTGGCCGATCGCTACAAATTCGGCTCCCTTGTTGGTAAAAGCAAGCCCATGCAGGAGGTCTACGAGACCATCATCAACGCGGCCGCCTCCGATGCCGGCGTTATCATCTACGGCGAAACAGGATCCGGCAAGGAACTGGTCGCCCGGGAAATCCACGAAAACAGCGACCGAAAGAACAGAGAAATCGTTTATGTCAACTGCGGGGCGATCCCTGAAAACCTCATCGAGAGTGAATTTTTCGGCTACAAGAAAGGCGCTTTTACCGGGGCAGGCAAAGACAAACACGGCTTTCTTGATCTGGCGGACGGCGGCACCCTTTTCCTGGACGAGGTGGGGGAAATCCCTTTAAACATGCAGGTAAAACTCCTGCGCGCCCTGGAAGGCGGCGGCTATGCCCCGGTGGGCGGCACAGAGGTGAAGAAGCCTGATATCCGCATCATTGCCGCCACCCACCGTGATCTGAAAAAGGCTGTCAAGCAGGGACTGATGCGCCAGGATTTTCTTTACCGCATCCATATTATCCCCATTCATCTCCCTGCCCTGCGCGCCAGAAAAGAAGATATCCCCTTGCTGGTGGAACATTTTCTCAAGGAATACGATCCTGACAGGGTTCCGCCCATCACCGCCGAGATACACAGAGCCTTGCAGAGCTATGATTGGCCCGGCAATGTGCGGGAGCTGCAGAACACGATCAACCGCCTGGTAACCTTGAAAAAACTTGATTTCCTCGGCCTGGATCTTGCCGCACAATCACCTGGGGATATGGGTGCCGGCCTGGAGATCGACTACCAGGGCAAGTCCCTCGGCACCATCCTGGAAGAACTGGAGAAAGAGGTTCTGCTGAAAATTCTGGCACAAGGCGACTGGCACCAGGGCAAGGTAGCCGCATCCCTGCAGATTGATCGGAAAACCCTTTACCGCAAGATGAAACAGTTCGACATCGATCGGACACCCTTGAAAAAATAGGGCATTTACGCCCCATATCGGCCAACCTTGCCCCACTCCTTACAATTCCTTTATTTTCAATCAGTTAAAACAATACCTCCCCTCAGGAAAGGGCACTTATGCCCCAAGCGATCATTTCCCATCCCATTGCAACTAACGAAATAAATATTATTATTTCAGCAAGTTATAGCACAATTAGTTAATGGCACGCTTTTTGAATTTATTTTACAGTGGCTGTCACACCGATTGTTATTCTTTTTTTGTGGAGGGCAGGATAATGGCTGCAGTTTGCAAGCGAACAGAAACCCGGGCGACTTCACCGGCCCGGCGATTAAATGCGCTGGTTGTCGATGATGACGAACAGATCCAGCGTATGCTGCGCCGGGTTTTCGGACAATGCAAATATGACGTGGACATTGCCGAAACGTGCCAGGCGGCCTTGGGCAAGGCCGTGGCCGGCATTTACGACCTTGCCCTGGTTGATGTCAATCTCTCTGACGGCAACGGGCTGGATCTTATCGAACCGATCAGAAAATTCTCGCCACAAATTGAAATCATTTCCATGACCGGCGACAACCCGCGAGCCATTGAGGCGAAGGCGAGAAAGCACAAAGTGGCCTACCACCTGATCAAGCCGATCGATTTCCAGGAACTCATTTCAGTGCTGACGCATATATCGCGAAGACTACAACAGTCCCCCTTCCCCTCATCTCTTCCAACAGTGACAGGAGCCTGATATGTTTAACCTGAACAATCTCAAACTATCGTTCCGCATGCTTTTTATCGGATTAATTGTCGTCATTACCTTTACCGGAATTCTGGTGGCGGGCTACTTCGGACTCAAGTATGAAAAATATGCCGCCAAGAATGTGAAAACCCAACAGGTGGTCGAGACCGCCTGGGGGGTGATCGACCACTATGCCAAACTGAGCAGTGCCGGAACCATTTCCGAGGAACAGGCCCAGTCCGCAGCAAAAGACACCATCAGAAATATGCGTTACGATCAAAATGAATATTTTTTTATCAATAACACCAGCGGAATCAGCATCATGCACCCCATGAAACCGGAACTGGAAGGACAGGATCTGAGCGGTATGCCTGATACAAACGGTAAAAAACTTTTTGCCGAAATGGCGGATATCTGCCGGCAAAACGGCAGTGGTTTTGTCGATTATTACTGGGAGAAGCCGGGCGAAAAGCAGCCATCACCGAAGATTTCCTTTGTCAAGCTGCATCCGGCATGGAACTGGTTTGTCGGTTCCGGGATTTATGTTGATGATGTACAACAGGAAATGGCCCGCACCTTCTGGGTCATGCTGATCGGCGGCTCATCGCTTCTGAGCACTTTAATGCTTCTTGGTTTTTTTGTCACCCGCTCCATCGTCAAACCCATTAATCAGATAACTGACGAACTCAATCAGGCCGCCGTAACGGTTGCCGATGCCTCCAGCCAGGTTTCCAGCAGCAGCCAGATCCTTGCTGAAGGGACATCCGAACAGGCTGCCGCCCTTGAAGAAACCTCTTCCTCACTGGAAGAACTCTCATCCATGACCAAGCAGAATGCCGGCAATGCCCGGGAAGTGAACGCCTTGATGACGGAAACAAAAAATGTTGTCAGCCGTTCCAATGAATCCATGGCGGAATTAACCGTTTCCATGCACGACATTGCCACGGCAAGCGAAGAAACCCAGAAGATCATCAAGACCATTGACGAGATTGCTTTCCAGACCAATCTCCTGTCACTTAATGCCGCCGTTGAAGCGGCCCGCGCAGGAGAAGCGGGAGCAGGCTTTGCCGTTGTGGCCGATGAGGTGAGAAATCTTGCCATGCGGGCCAGTGAAGCGGCAAAAAACACCAGCGAAATGATTGAAAAATCGGTTAACAGAATCCATCACGGTGCGGAACTGGTGAAAAAATGCAATGCCGACTTTGCTGAAGTTTCCCAAGGTGCGGAAAAAGTGCATAAACTGGTTAATGAAATCGCAACTGCTGCCGCAGAACAGGCCCAGGGAATCAACCAGATCAGCACAGCAGTCAGCGAAATGGACAGTGTCACCCAGACAAATGCCGCCAATGCTGAAGAGTCAGCCGCTGCCTCGGAGGAGCTCAATGTCCTTTCCGTTCAATTAAATGATACGGTGAAAAGACTGGGGAAAATTGTTTCCGGCAACATCGATGAAACAAGAACAGCGCAGACACACTCTCTCCATAAAAACTCAGCACAGAAAGCGGGTCGGCCAAGCAAGCGTTTAGGCGCACCAGGCAAAACAAAGAATACTGATGCCTGGGATTATCAAAATTTTTAAAATACTTGGGCATATGTGAGCATTTTTCATTTTTTGCCGTGACACAGAGATCGGGCGAAAAGCCAATTATTCAAGATGCCCATCAGCCAATGCAGCTGCCCTTGGCTGCTTCATTGGCTCTTCGGCTCAGGGGGTCAGTTGCGCCACATTCTCAGAATCAAACGCAACGTTTTTCTTCTCTTTTTTACTCTGATACATCGCCTTATCAGCCAGCGCGAGAAACTGCTCAACGGAACATGGATTCTCCGGATCATAGCGGACAATGCCCACACTCATTGACAGCCCATAACGGCGGTCCGGTTGTTGGTTTCTTTCAGCAATTTGCTGCTCAAGGCGGTGCAGAACAGGATGATCGCAGCACGGCTCGAAGCTGCTGAACATGAGGACAGCGAATTCGTCGCCTCCCAGTCTGCCTATCCCCAACACATCGGATTTGCGGAAAGTCCTTTTCAGCACATCCGCCGCTTCAACCAGGGCCTGATCGCCGGAATCATGGCCGAGACTGTCATTAATTCCCTTCATATTATCGAGATCGGCGTAAAGGAGATAGAGCGACTCCTCCACTCTGTCCACCAGTAGCAGGTGTTTATCAGCCACGGCAAGAAAACCCCGGCGATTGAGTAAACCGGTGAGTTCATCGGTAACTGACATCTCCTTGAGTATGTTCTCCATTTCCTTGCGCTGGGAAATATCACGGAAGCTCTCGACAATGCCTATCAGCTCACCTTCCCTATCGTAATAGGGAAAGGCGGCGACAATGCAGGGTAACACCTTGCCGTCCTTTCTTTTTAATGCCTTTTCGCTCTCAACATATTTGGCTCCATGCAGGATCTTTTGCAGCGAACAATCCGGGGTATGGCAGACGGCGTTTTCAAAGGCCACATGGCAGGGCATGCCGATCAATTTCTCCTCAGATACCCCAGCCATCTGGGCAAAAGTTCGGTTGGCCCGCTGTATGATGAAATTCCGATCCACAACCCGTATGCCCTCTGCGGCGCAATTCAACACCTGCAGCAGTTCGGCATTGGTATTTTCCAGGGACACGGAAGCCTTCCGGTGCTCGCCCATTTCATTTTTCAGATCCCCCAGGGCCTGCTGAAGCTGCTCTGTCCTTTCCGCAACCCGGACTTCCAGCTGATCGTGGGCGCTGCGCAGCAACCGCTCGCCTTCTCTAATTGCGGCTATGGTATTTTCGGTGAGATTGATAATCAGGAAAACAAAGAGAGCACCGCCGAAAAAGACCACGCCGGTAACCAGTTCAGCGGATAAATCAATCTGCCTGAGCTGTCCCACGATAAATAACAGATAGCCGCCGAGAAAAAACAGCATCAGCCCGAACAATACCCGCCATTTGGTCAGAAAGGCAGCAGGCACATCCCTGAGCAGGTGCAGGCTGAAATAAATCGAGGCCAGCAGAAAACCCGCACCGACGAAAACCATAATGACAGACAGGAGCTGAACGGTATTCATAGGCGTGGTTTATTTCAAGATGTCGTAATGTAATTTCAATGGGTTATGCCGAGATATCCGATTCTATTTCAATACCTGTGGAGTGCATAAAGCATTTCACAATCTGCCGAGATCAGATTGCCTGCATCTTCTTCACTGCTACAAAAAGAGTAACTATCCAGGCGCAGCAAGTAAAGTTTTTTCAAGAAGAAAGCATTATTAACAAATGGAACCTGTCCAACCACAGATGGCTGCCAATGTTCGGATGAAGGCCTGGCGGAAGTTCAATAGAGACGACGGAAGGCGGAGGCCTTGATCACGGCGATCACATCCGCGCCCTGGCGGATGTCGAGTTCACGTACAGACTCGGGCACAATCTGACAGATCAGGTGTCCCCCGCCGCAGGCAAGCTCGACGCCGATGCGGTTGCCGGCGCCGAAGATCCCGGCAACCCGGCAGGGCAGAATGTTGCGGGCACTGCTGGCCTCGGGATGACGCTTGAACAGGGTAATATCCTTCGCGGCCAGCTCAAAAACATTATCGCCGGCCGCACCGGACTCGGTGAGGATAAGGTCGGTTCCCCCCCAGCGGTAGAGCCAGAGGTCGCCGTGGGGGCGCGGTCCGCTCAGGGTCAGCAGGTTGGCGTAGCCACGGCTGCCCGTTACCAGACTTCTGCGGGCCAGCTCCTCGGCTGGCAGCCGCTGTTGCATATGGCCACCCTCAAAAACCAGAACCTCCTCAGCCATCAGGCGCATTTCATGCAGAGAATGGCTGATAAAGAGCAACGGCACGGCAAATTCGCTGAAGACCTTCTTCAGATAAGGAATGATCTGAAATTTCAGTTCTTCATCCAGCCCGTTCAGCGGCTCATCCATGAGAATCAAACGCGGACAGGCGAGCACGGTGCGGCCCAGGGCCACCCGCTGCCGCTCCCCGCCGGAGAGCAAGTTGACGCCCCGCTCTAGCAGGTGGTCAATCTGCAGCACCCTGGCCAGGTCCTCAGGATCAATCCGACGTTCCACCTCGGGCGTACGCTTCCAGCCGTAAAGCAGATTGCGGCGCACGTTCATATGGGGGAAAAGATGGGCGTGCTGAAAGACCACTCCGATGCGGCGTTTTTCAGGGGGCACGTTGATGTGGCGGGCCGAATCAAAAAGGGTATCGCCGGCCAGCTCAATCCGGCCCTCATCAGGTTCAAGCAGACCGGCTAAGAGATGCATGAGGGTGGATTTGCCGCTGCCGGATGGCCCGAAGATGCCGCAGCGATTTTCCGTCAGAGAAAAGGCGACATCCAGCTGGAATTCGCCGTATTTTTTGCGCACCGAGACATTCAGGTTCATCGGGTCGCCCTCTGTCTGAATTTGCGGGATACGGATTCGTTGGCCAGCAGCACCACAAACGAGATGATAATGGAGACGAGGCACAGGGACAGGGCCATGCGGTCGCCGCCGGGTGTATTGGTGTACTCGTAGATGGCCAGGGGAATGGTCTGGGTGACGCCGGGGATGTTGCCGGCCAGGATGATGGTGGCGCCGAATTCCCCCAGGCTGCGGGCAAACATCAGGGTCATGCCGGCCAGCACGGCCCGGCCGGACAGAGGCAGGATAATGGTGAGCAGGGTGTCCCACCAGCGCGCCCCCAGGGTCCGGGAAGCCTGGAGATACCGCTCATCAATATCCTCCATGCCGGTGCGGATGGAACGAACCAGGAGCGGAAAACCGACCACCGCCGAGGCAATCACCGCCCCCTTGAGGGTAAAGATAATGCGGATGCCCAGGGACTGAAAAACCGGTCCCATCAGGCCTGATTGGCCGAAGAGCAGCAGCAGCAGATAGCCCACCACCACCGGCGGCAGCACCAGGGGGAGATTCACCACCCCCTCGATCAGAGCCTTGCCCGGCAGGCGCACAAATACCAGAAAATAGGCCACCACAAAGCCGAACGGCACGGAAATCAGCGTCGCCGCTGTGGCCACCTGGGCCGACAGCCAGATGGCCTGCATATCCTGGGGAGAAAGGTTCAGCATGGTTTAATCTCCTGCATACATCCTGTTCATTATTTTACGGCCGTCCCCGCCGCCGGGGTGCCAAAGCCGTATTTTTCGAGAATACCGATTGCCGCAGGGCTGGCGAGAAAGTCGTAAAAGGCGCGGGCCGCACTGTTTTTCTCCCCCTCAACCGTCAGCCCCATCGGATAGGAAATGGGGTCGTGCAGATTGGCCGGTACCGTATAGAGGATAACAGCCTTTTGCACCAGCAGCGCATCGGTGCCATAGACAAAGGCCCCATCCACCTCGCCCCGATCGGCATAAAGCAGGGCCTGACGTACATCCTTGGCCATCACCAGCTTCTTTGACTCAACTAACCTGTCATATACCCCTGCTGCGCGCATGGCCTGCGCCGCATACTGGCCGGCCGGCACACTCCCGGGACTGCCGAGGGCAATGCGCTCCATGGCCTGCAGATCGTTGAGGGATTTGAGAGGTGCCCTTTGCGGGCCGATCACCACCAGGGTATTTTTGGCCAGATCCCGCACCGTTTGCCGGGCAATCTTTCCTTCCGTTTCCAGATAACTCATCCATTTGGGGTTGGCCGAAACAAAGAGGTCGGCTGCCGCCCCCTGGGCCACCTGTTTGGCCAGAGAGCCTGAGGAACCGAAATTAGGCAGCATGGTCACTCCCGGATGATCGGCCATGAACACGGCGTCAAGCTCCTTGATCGCATCGGTCATACTGGCCGCCACCGACAGATGCACCTCTCCGGCCCAAACCGGCACAATGGCAACAAGAAACATCTGCAGCACGGACAACAATAGAACTATTTCTTTTTTCATCATCTCTCTCCCTCCTTGTCTTATCAAAAATTTAGCTAAAAATTTCCCTACAAAGGCATCACCACACCCAAAGGGTGCCTTGAAAAATTAGGCATCTGGCTCGAGGACAAGGAGCGGTGAAAATAAAAAAGCACCCAAAGGGCTATAAACTCCGCAAATTAGGTATATGTGAGCATTTTTCTTTTTGACGCGACAAAGTCTATCGGGTCAGAGGGCAATTTTTCAAGGCTCCCTTTCAGCTGACCGCCAGAATGACGCTGGACGCCTTGATGATGGCCGAGGCTTCCACACCCAGAGCAAGGCCGAGGCTACGCACGCTCTCGCTGGTGATAATCGCCGTCACCGTACTGCCGCCGTTCAGATCAATAGTCACCACGTCATTGACCGCACCGTGATCAATATGACTTATGGTACCGGTGAGAATATTGCGGGCAGAGAGCTTACTTTTTTGACAATCACGGCCCACCATTACCGACGGAGCCTTGACCATGGCCAGCACCTCAATACCCGGCGCAAGCCCAAGCCGCTCAACACTGTTGTTGGTGATCACCGCAGCAACCGTATCCCCGCCTTTTAGGGCGACCTCAACAATGCTGTTTACCGTTCCCTTTCCCACGCAGACCACTCTGCCGGTCCAGACATTTCTGGCACTTACTTTCATTTCTATCCTTCGCAATGTTTTAAGAGTGTTAAAGGCCTCTTCCGGCTGATCACCGAAAAAGGTCATGAAGGCCTGCAGTTCGCGGCGCAGCATACGCACCCGCTGCAGCAACACCCGCCCTTCGTCGGTGAGGATAGTTCCGCCCCCGCCACTGCCACCTGCCTGGCGCACCACCAGTGACCGGGGGGACAGATTATTCAAGGCATTAAGCTGCTCCCAGGCTGATTTATAGCTGATGCCGACGGCCTTGGCCGCCTGATTGATGGAGCCGCAGGCCTCAATTTTTTCAAGCAGGCCAATGGCCGGGTTTTCACTGCCCGGCCAACCAAGCATATGGTGCAATCCATGGGCAGTTGCGGTTGACCGCTGCTGTTTTTTTGTATTCATTGCATAAGGACCCCAAACGAACCGTTATTCCAAACCGGAATAACGCATAATAAAACAAGGCGACTTTGTCAAGCAGCAGTGCAAGGCCCGCGCCAGCAGATTTCAGCTCATCTGCAGCAGGGCCACGAGGGATGCGTTTCGTTTGCCGATTTTCTTTGTGGCCGCGCTAATAGGCACATTTTTCTTAAAAAGACAGAAAGGACATTTATGAAACAAAATGGGCTCATCAGGTATACATAAATGTAATCCCTGGCACTCTATTGTCATCCATGTGACAAAATTGGCAGAAAACACCCCTTCATATCTCCAGAGCTGCCCCAGGCCCTCCCTTGCGCCCCGACGTCAGCCATCGCGGCGATTCACGAACCGCCCCTGCCGTAGCCCAGGTGCTATCCCAGGAATCCCGCTTTGTGCTTTCGACCGCCATCCCGCTTAAATCAGGCAGCTATCTTGATTTTTTTCTCATCCCTGGCAAATATTACACTTGCAGAATGTGATTGAAATGGGGTAAAAAAATATAGTGGGATTTAATAGATTCATCCATGCAGTCATGTGCCGAAAAGGCCGCTCCTGCCGCGTGTTCCATTTCACGGCAACAAAACCATGATTGACATGAATGCTTAGCCCCTCATCTATCTGAGCGTCGAAATTTCTCATTATTTTTTTTTATGAAACATCACCGCAGCAGGAAGTAAGAGATGCCCGTCACCTATAAATATGATCCAGGCAGCAACATCTTGCATGCCTATCAAACCGGAATTCAGACCGTTGCCGACGTTTGCGATTATTTCAAAAAAATTACCCATGATCCAACCATCCATGAAGGTTTTTTTGAGGTCGTTCATTTTTCCGATGATGTTGAGTTCGATTTTAACAGCCATACCGCCCGAATAATTCCCATTCGTTTCGCGGAAATGAAAAATAAAAAACACATCAAGGTCACTATCCTCATCGGCGCGACGCAGCTGCAATATGGCATCGCGAGGATGATGAAAAATCTTCATGAACTTTACGAGCCTGCAGATGACATCCGGGTGGTCCGCACCCAGGAAGAAGCGCAAAGAGAAATCGACAGTATCATCCTGGCGAAAAACGATTTGCTCAGGATTGCCTGCGGTTAAATTAAACTGTCGCTCACCTCCTCACTTCCCGAACAACCCCCTGCTCATCCCGGTAGATCCGCTTTATTTTTCTTCACACCCGTCCCCAAATTGCTGCCGGGTCACTCCTTGCCACCATAACGATATGCTGTGATTTATTTTTTTGCAGCTCTCCATGCATTTTATGTATACCATCATGCTGAGAATCTGCAGCCCAAGGAGGGCATACGGTGTTTTCATCAGACCTGCCTGTGTCTCCTTGCAGATTTTTGCTGTTTTTTAAGTTGCCCACATTCGGCACATCAACTATTTTCACTGAGACATGCCCCATTGCCGTCTCCCCGGAAGAGGACAAATTGGTCATGACGCCGACAAATACATTTGACTGATCAGCTTATTTTATGAAAAATGGAAAGGGAAGAAATAATCAGGGAAGCCCAATGACAAATCTTTGCCGCTGCTTATGAATTTGCCATGATTCCTACGTTTTGTTCCGGTCTTGCCGTTATTTGCCAATCCAGCGGTTAAAGAGTATAAAACAACATGCAGAGCAAAAAAAATTTCACGCAAAAGCTCACCGCCCTTTTGATATATGGCAGACCGCCACTGGTGCTCGGCGGCATGGTGTGCGCCATTGCCGTCATGTGGAACCGCAGCCTTTCCCTGTATGTGACCGGGGTGTTTCTGCTGCTGATCTCCATGAGCTTTGACGTTGTCGACGGCTGGTTCGCGGCTCGTTACCCTCCCCATGCGACCATGGCCAGCCTGGCTGACCGGGTCATGGATAAAATCGTCTACTCGATTATCTTTCCGCTTGTTGCCGTCGGCATGATGTGGCGCCTCATCTTCATTGCACCCGATCATACCCGGCCGGAAGTCCTGCATGCCATACTGGTGCTGGTGTTGTGCATCACGGTGCTGATCCGGGACAGTTTTGCCCACTTCGTGCGCGGCTGCGCAATCCAGCAGGGCTTTGAATCGGAAACTGTGGAATTCACCCGCCTGCGTACCATGGTTGCGGCACCGGTGGGAGCCCTGCTTTACATCCATGCCTTTTACCTGCCCGGCAAGGGGGAGTCGGCCATCTACGTTTTCATTTCCTGGCTGGCCGATCTGCCGCTGCGCAGCTACTTTATCATCGAAATCATCTTCCTGATTATCAATTTCGGCTCCATAGCGGGTCTGTGCAGAAAATACGGCACATTACTGCTCGATGAGGTATGCCATGAAGATGACCTGCTGCGGCGGCGCATTCTGGCCTTTTTCCCCAATGCCCTGACGGTTCTCAATGCCCTGATGGGTCTGCTGGCGGTCCTTTTTACTCATCAGGGCCTGATTCGCCAGGCATATCTGTTTCTGGTCGGCGCTGCGATCTTTGACAAGCTTGACGGCGCCCTGGCCCGCAAACTCGGACTGACGGAGCCTTCGCCCCTGCAGAAACCCGGATCGCGCATGACCCTGGGTGGCCTCCTGGATGATATTGCCGACGGCATCAGTTTCTGCCTGGCTCCGGCCCTTATTTTCTCCATGACCCTGGCCGATTACCCGGCCGCCGGACTGGATAAACCATGGCCCACCGTGGTGGCGGCGGCTTATTTTCTCCTGGGCGTGACCCGTCTCATCTATTTCACCTTCGACCGCGCCCCCATCCCCGGATTTTTCAAGGGCATGCCCACCCCGGCGGCGGCCCTGCTGGTTGTCGCTCCCCTGCTGATGTTCAGTCAGGCGACTGAAGGCGACATGGCCACGGCCCCATTCTGGGGAATTTTCTGTTTTTCCATCATGATCATCGCCTCCCTGGCCATGAACCTCTATCCGGTGCATTATCTGCATATCGGCCGTTTTATGGACAGCAATCCATGGTTCGGACGCTTCAACATGACGCTGCTGCTGGTTTTCCTCTTCACCCCCTACTTCGGCTATATCGCCCTCCTCTATCTTCTCCTCTATCTGCTGTCGCCGGTCTTCACCTGGCGCATAGACCCGAGCCGTAAAAAAGGGCAATGAGCCGACTGTCTGTCGGCCTTAAACAGCGAAGGAAAACCGACACAAAGCGGTTGATATTTTGCGATCATTAGGTCAACGAGAAAAAAACGGCACGTTTTCACGCGCAAATAAGCAGAGAGAGAGTGGTATAAGATTTTTTGATGATATTCGAACAGGGACATGGAATGCCCGGGATCAACCTGACCGGAATGTAAAGAATCCTCACTAAAGGCTCCTCACACCCCGGCCAACCGTCATCCAATGGGGCTTGTATTCAATTGATTTATGTTGCCGACCGGGGCTGCTAAAAGAAATCGTTGTCCAGAATAAGAGATGACAGGGTGACCATGCCGACGAGCTTCCCCATTTCCTCGACCGGTGCCCGCCTGATATTTGCCCGGTAAAGAAGACGGGCCACATAGCGGATATCCATATCGGCCGGTACCGTGATAATCGGCTTTCTCATGACCTCATAGACGTTCACCTCTTCCGGGGTCCGGTCGGTAATCAAGACACCCTTGATAAGGTCCTGCACAGCCACAATCCCCCAGGCATCGTCCGCGTGTCTCTTATCAACGAGCAGTGACGAGACCTTATTGGCCCGCATCTTTTGCGCAGCTTCCTTGGCCGTTGCCATACCATCAATGGTCACGACATTCTTCTGCATGACATCTCTGGCCCGGACAATAGAGTTTCTTGACAACACCATAATAACTCCCCCTTCTCATGGTAATTTACTTAATGAAATCATCTAAAAACGGGATACTCGGCTCCCGGATTATCATTTTTTCCCTGACACCCTAAAAATACTGTTTGCGCACATCCTCCTTAAAGCGCTCCATCTGACTCTCCAGGCCGATGACATGCTCCACCGCCACCACAAAGGCGATGCCGGTGCCCGGCTTGTCAAACTCTCCGGCATCACCGATGGCCTTGAGAATATCCTGGACAATATGCTCTTCCACCAGGAAGAGGACAATATCGGTCTGCGCTTCCAGGGTAAGGCCGAAAAAGGTTTTTGCTTCATTGATCCCGGTACCGCGGCCGGGAATGATGGTGGCGCCGGTCGCACCGGCCTTTTTCCCGGCATCGACGATTTTATCGGAAATTGTGGCCTTCACGGTTGCAAAAATGGTCTTAAATCGCATTGAGATCCTCCTTGGCGATCTTTTTTGCGCGGAGTTCCAACCAGTGCATATACTGGGCATACCCCATTACGGCTATAATTGGAAAGAGACTGGCAAAGGCGATGAGGCCGAAGCCGTCCAGGGCAGGATTACGGCCGGGCACAGCCTCGGACAGGCCCAGCCCCAGTGCCGCGACAATGGGCACGGTTACCGTCGAGGTCGTCACCCCGCCTGAGTCATAGGCAAGAGCGATTATGCTCTTCGGAGCAAAAAATGTCTGAATGATAACCACCACGTAGCCGGCCAGGATATAAATATAGAGCGGGGTGCCGGTGACAATGCGGAAAGCGCCGAGAGCAATGCCCACGGCAACACCAATAGCCACGGTAATCCGCAGCCCCCACTGGCTGATGGTGCCGGCGGACACCTCATTGGCCTTAAAGGCGACGGCAATGAGCGACGGCTCGGCAATGGTGGTGGCAAAACCGATGAGGGCGGCAAAAAGATAAATCCAGCCGTAGGCGGTCCAGCTTGCTCCCTCGAGAGAGGCCCCCGGACCGGCTATGAAGGCCGGATCTGACAACTGATTGGCCATAATCTTGCCCAAGGGAAAGAGGGCCTTATCCAATCCTGCGAGAAAAAGGGCCAGGCCGATAACCACATAGACGATACCCACCACCACCCTGCGGACATGGGGAATCGGCTGCCGCAGAACAAAGACCTGGAAGCAGAAGATCAAGAGGAAAATCGGCATGGCATCCCGGCAGGTGGCAAGCAGAATGTGACCAAATTCAATGAGAAATTCCATGGCTACGTTCTTCGTGTTAATGAAAGACAATTATCCCGTAGGCCATGACAAATATCATGGGCAGCAGGGAGGCAAAGGCGATGAGTCCGAAACCGTCCAGTAAGGGGTTCCTGCCCCTGATGCTTGAGGCTAACCCCACCCCCAGGGCCGCGACTAGTGGCACGGTGATGGTGGAGGTGGTGACACCGCCGGCGTCGTAGGCTATACCGACAATCTCCTCCGGCGCGATCATAGTCATGAGCATCACCATAACATATCCGCTGATAATGAGGTAATGGATCGGCCAGCCCTTCAGAATACGCAAGACACCAATGACAATGGCAAGACCAACGGACAGGGCCACGGACAGGCGCAGTCCCCAGGCATAGGTACGCAGGGATTTCCCGCCAGGTTCGATAAGGTTGCCGCTGCTGGCGATTTCCGCGGCTTCCCGGGACACGGCGATGAGGGCGGGCTCGGCCACGGTGGTCGAAAAGCCCAGGGAAAAGGAAAAAACCAGCAACCACAAGAGACTCCCCTTGCGGGCCAAGGCCTGGGCCATGGCTTCCCCCAAGGGGAATAACCCCATCTCCAGCCCCTGGACAAAGAGACTGAGACCGATGACCACGAGAAGGCCACCGAAGAGGACCTCACCGAACTGGGGCAGAGGCTGTCTGAGTACGGCCAGCTGAAAAAAAGCGATAACCACAATAATCGGCAGGAGATCGGCCAGGGCGGCCCGCAGTTTCTTGACGATTGCCCCGACAATGACGCGGGTGACATAGACCGCTCTGTTATTCCGGGCCATAATAAGGTCCTTCAACTCTCATTTTCTGCAGCATCTCTTCACTTTCGATCAGATCAGCGGTCATGAAGCTCACCAGGAATAATAAATTAATGGAAATTCGATTACTTCAAGTATAACAGCCATTTTCCAATTGTCGACCCTATTCTTGAGGGGAGAACTTATCAAAATCTTCCTATCGCTTACTATCACTTAACCGGCAAATAGTGCTGTCTGAAACTCTTCTCCGCCTCAAATAGGCCGATAAGGATCAGTTCATCACCTTCCTGCAGGGGAGAGAAGGGGTCAGGGCTGAGGTTGAGGTTTCCCTGGGAGCTGATGGCGATGACACTGCAGCCGGTATTTTCCCTGATACGGTTTTCGGCAAGAGACGTTCCGGCAAGTGAGCTTTTTACCTGCTCCCTGAAGACATTGAGCCCCTCGGCAATGGTCAGCACCTCATTGGGTTTAAGCAGATTGATAATCGTATCCGCCCCGAGCGAGGCGTAGGACATGACGAGGTCGGCGCCGGCCCGGTGCAGCTTGGAGATGGTCCTGTCCGTATTTGCCCTGCTGATAATCTGAATATCAGGACGCAGCTGCCGGCAGTAAATGGTGAGATAGATATTGATGGCGTCATTATGGGTGGTGATGATCACTGACCGGGCCTCCCTGATGCCGGCTTTGTGCAGGGTATCGATATCAGCGGCGTTGCCGTGGACATACTTTTCCGTTTTTTCGAGATGGGCCTGACTCTTTTCCACGATTTTATAGGCGATCCGGTGTTCCTCCAGGGCCTCGGCCGCAGCGCGCCCCACCCTTCCTCCACCGAGGATGAGCACATGGGCGTCTTTGCCCGGCTCAGCTCCATAGGTGCAGAAAAGTTCATCGTATTTATGGAGCTGTTCAGCGGTTCCGGCCAGCACCAGAACCATGTTGGCGGTAATGGGTGCCTGGGGATGGGGGATGGTGAACCGCCCTCTCTCCCACACCCCGACAACGGTGATGCCCGTCACCTCACGCAGACGCATTTCAGCCAGGGTCTTTCCTTCCAGGGGGGTGCGCATGGCCGGAGCCTCGGCTATGAGAAGCTGATCAAAGCGGCCGATGATATTGGTTCCCATGCTGATGCCCAGCGTCCTGCGTCCCAATGATTTTCCGAGCATCCTCATAAACTGGAACACATAGGTGCTGCCGGCAAACTCAAGAATATCGAGGGAATGCTCTTCTTCGGCATTGGTGACAATGGGGACCGATTCGCAGACCTCCCTGATGGTAAAGGAAATATTGGTGTTCATCATATCGTCGTTGGTGACTACCACCAGGGCGGCATTGTCCACCCGGACCCGCTTATAGGTCTCCGGATCGCCCGGATCACCCAAGACAACCTGATAACCCAGGTCATGATAGGCAAGCGCTTGCTGCAGGTCGGCCTCAATCAGGACATATTCGTAGTTGTACTGTTCGAGCTTCTTGATGAGATTCTGGGTGATCGGATCAAGATTTGTCAGGATGACATGGCCTTTGACGGTCTCCGGGATCTCCCGCGGCGTCCTGGCCTTGGTCTGGGCCTCCAGCCAGGGGGCGTAAAAAAATTGAATGAAGGTAAAGGGCAGAATGATGAGCATGAAAATAATACCGGTGGAAAGCACCACCATGGAGAACAGCAGTCCCAGGTCGGTATGAAAGGTGATATCGCCGAAACCGAGAGTGGACATGACGGTGAGAGTCCAATAGAACCCGGTGACCCAGCTGTATTGCCTGCCCTCAAAGCCCATGAGTACATGAAAAATGATACTAAAAAATGTGACGATTAAAACAAGCAGGGTGAAAAACTTGAGCAAGAGAAGCAAATTCCTCTTGGTCGTTCTGTTCTGGATGAGGTAGAGGATAAGTGGCGGTAAATATTTCATAAATTCCAGGTAAATATTGTCTCATGCATCATTTCTTCCCCGCCAGGGGCGACTTTAACCCTTTTGTTTTTTAAAGTGAAAACAAAAAACAGGAGACTCCTCGCTCCGAAGCAATTATTCTCTTTTATCAATAATATAAAGCCACGCGCAAGACAACTTTATACTTTGCTTTCTTCGTAGTCCAGGACCACATGCCGGGGACTGCTTCATTCCTTGGGCACCTCTGCGCCGTTTTCCTTTTTCTTTTTCCAGTTCCACAGCCCTTCGGGCATCCGCACAGTAGGAATTCTCATATCCGGAAGCTTGATTTCGGACAACTTCATATTGGGCATCTTCACATCCGAGAGCTTCTGATCAAGCAGCTCTTTGAGCCGGGCCACATGGCCGCCGCCGTTCCCGCGATCCTGCCTGGCTGCCGCAGCCAGGCGATCGAGCTTTTCCTCCCGGTTGCGCTCGACCCGATGGACAAAGGCCTCCACCCTGTTTCTCATGTGGGTGCGGCCCATGGCATCAAAGACCAGCGGCATGATCGGCACCCCGGCCGTGATCTCGGACAGTCGCTTGAAAACCGAGGTGGTAGTGGTGCCCACCAGACAGTTCAGGCAGTAAACGTTCAGGATGCCGTCCACCCCTTTATTGGCAAAATCCACATGCTTGGCCACATTCAGAGAAACGAGCAGTTCCGGTTCCCCCGGCAGAATCCCTTCCGTATAGCGCAGAATCTCCGCGGCATGGGGCTCGCTGAAATTGGCCAGACGTCCCTGGAAATTCTTCCCCACGAAACCGGCCCCCAGGTTATTGACCAGCACCCGGCCCCAGGATGACATCATATTCAGTGTTTTGCCGGCCTCCCAGAACTGGCGGGCGCGCACCTCCTGACCGGTCATGATCACGTCAACCAGGGTCGGTGACGGCCAGACCTCGCAGCCCAGCTCCTCCAGCAGGTCAAACAGTCCGCCGTTGGCCACCGGGTTGACCCGGGTGTAGACGTCACCGGTCACGGCGATCACCGGCTTGCCGCCCCTTGGCCGGGTGGGGACGGCGTCAAGCAGCTGGGCGGCCCGCATGATCCCCCGGTTGATCTTGTTGTCAAGCTGGCTCTGCAGGATAATGTCGAGCGCGGCGAAATAGGCCCGGTCCACCGCCCCCTTTTCCGTCTCATAGGGGCGCATCTCAAACCTCATTCTGCTCAGGTACTCAATCCCCAGGATGGCCTTGCCGAGCTTGAAGACAAACACCGCGCCGAACCGCTCAAACAGCTCCAGGGAATTGGCGTTGATCACCCGGACATCGTTTCTCTGCAGTCGGTCCATGTACAGCTGGATGGTGGGCACATATTGCGTGATCATACAGTTGCTTTCAAGGGTGGGCAAAAGGTAGGCGGCGCCCTCCGGCAGATCTCCGCACCGGGCCAGTTTGATCAGGTCACCGGCAATGAGCTGGAAGGGGTGGCATTGCTTGCCCCCGGAAAACTCCACCGCGGCCTCATAGGTGGAGTGATCGGGCAGAGGCAGCACCCGCGCCCTGACGCCCTCGGCCCTGATCGCCCCGGCAAAGGCATGGGCATGGTCGGAGAAATAGGGGATGATGTATTCGGTGGCTTTTCCCGGGGCTTGTTGGTGACTGACTCTTCTTTTGCGGGCAGCAGGGTTGTCTTCCCCTTTGCCCTGCGGCAGGGTGCGTCCCGCCTTTGCCCGCCAGTTTACCACCCGATGGGCAAAGGCCTCGACCCGGGTCGCCAGTCCGGCATCGGCCCGGTGCTCATCAAATTCCAGGAACAGGCTGGGGCGATCGACAAAAATCTCCTGCAGGAGGGGAAAGGAGAAGGAGTCCGGACCGCAACCGAAATTGCCGACCACCACCGGATAGATGTCAACGGCGCTGCTTATCCAGATGCCGATTTTGAGCATGCGCCGGCTGAAGGCCCAGGTAATGCTGTTAAAACGGCTGGGCAATGGACGCTCCAGAGAAGGGCTCAGCTGTTCATAGGAGATGACGTCAAATCCAGCCTTGGCAAGCTTTGCGGCAAGCGACATGTTGGCAAAACGGTCGCCGATATTGTATGGCTTACCGAGCAGCACTGCCAGAGGCTTTGTCCTTGGGCCGGCGGAGAGCGGATCGTACTCGATGCTCTTTTGATAAGATTCCAGCTCCCTTGCCGCCGCCTCATAGGCCTGGTCCGCGGCTGCCCTGTCCACCCCGAACACCTCCGCCACCCGCAGGGAGAGCTTTTCCCTTTCCTTCGCCGGCAGGTCCGGCAACAGCGGCAGGGGCAGCACATGGAGGGAATCGAAGTTGGCGGAAACCATGGAGGCCCCATGCTGGATATAGGGGCAGCTGACCCCATCCAGCAGCCGGTACATGGAAGGAATAAAGATTGCGTCAACACCCTCTTTTTCCAGGGAGGCAACATGGCCGAAGAGAAGCTTGACCGGCAGACAGGTTTCAGCCGGCAGCCGGGACATGGCAAGGGAAAGACAGTGGCTGCTCGATGGCGCGGACACCTTGACGCGGATGTTAAGCTTACGGAAATATTCCTTCCAGAAGGGATAGAACTCACGAAACAGCAGGGCTCTGGGGATACCCACCGTGGCAATGAAATTCTCCGGCTGCGCGTCGTCGCCCATCATCTCAGTCATGTCCGGCGTCATGTCTCGACCCGGCGTGAGCCCACTTATGGCGTCGGAATATCTGCCACACAAATCGCCGAAATGAAACCGCCCTTCCTGAAAATGAAACGAGCTTACCTGGCAGCGATTCTCGCAGCCCGAGCATTCGAAGATGCTCTCCCGGTTGGTGGTGGAAAAACGAAAACCCTTGAAAGATGTCGTGAAGCCCTGCTCTGTCGCGCTTTTTTCCCGGGACATCTCCATGGTCAGGGCGGCCACGCCCATTGCCCCGGAAACGCCGGGATGGCCATGCACGACAACCTCCGTCCCCTTGAGCCTGGTCTTGAAGGCCTGCACCACGGCCTGGTTCCAGGCCACCCCGCCCTGGAGCACCACATGCCGGCCAAAGCTCCTGCCCTGGGCCACCCGGTCGATATAATTCTCCACCACCGCCTGGGAAACCCCCATCAGCAAGTCGGCCAGGGGCACGCCCTGCTGGATGTGGTGCACCAGATCGGATTCCATGAAAACAGTACATCGGCTGGTGAATGGCAGCGGCCGAACGGAGCTGAGTGCCAGTTTGGCGTAATCCTCCTTGAGATCAACCCCCAGCCGCACCGCCTGTTCCTGAATAAACGAGCCGGTGCCGGCTGAACAGGCCCTGTTCATCTCGAAATCAACCACCGTGCCGCCCTGCCCCACCTGGATGAACTTGGCGTCCTGCCCGCCTATTTCAATAACCGTTTCCGCCTGGGCCGAACCCAGCCAGGCCCCCTTGGCCTGGGCGGTTATCTCGTCAACCACCAGGTCGGCTCCCACGGCATGTCCCACCAGCTTCCGACCGGACCCGGTAACCCCCACCGCGGCAATGGCCGACTCGGGGATGCTCTGGGCCAGGCTGTCCAGCACACTTTTGGCCGCAGCAAGGGGCTTGCCCGCCGTAAAGATATAGACCTCAGCCAACAGCTCGCCTGCGGTGGTCAGCGCCACTGACTTGGTGCTGATGGAACCGATATCAAGGCCGATGAACACCTTTTCGCCGGCAGTCGGCGGGCGGATCAACTGAAAGGACTCAAGGCCTTTCAGCATGCGGGCCGCCGCCTCATCCATCTCCCAGCCCCGGGTGGTAAAAAGATCACCCTGCGCCTGGTCCGGAGCGGCCTGGGCCGCGGCCCGTTCAACCGCACTCCCGTCAAGGCCGACAGAGAGCCCGGCCGGGAGCAGAGCAGCACCAAGGGCTCCTGCCATGTGCGGCATGGCCGGCCGGATGATGTCCGCCTCGTCAAGGTCCAGAATGTCTTTGAAGGCGCGGATCACCCCGTCGTTCAGCGCCACGCCGCCCTGAAAAACCACGGGTTTGATCACCTCCCGGCCCCGGATCAGATTGGCCACGTAATTGCGGGCCAGGGCGTGACAGAGCCCGGCCACGATCTGGTCCACCGGTACCCCGCGCTGCTGCAGATGAATGATATCCGACTTGGCGAACACGCTGCAGCGTCCGGCCATGGACGGCACCGTCTCAGCGGTGGCCGCCATGGATGACAATTCTTCAATGGCGAGCCCGAGCCGCTCCGCCTGCACATCGAGAAAAGCCCCGGTGCCTGCGGCGCACAGCTCGTTCATGGCATAATCATAGGGTCCTTTTTCATCGACCAGGATGAATTTGGAATCCTGACCGCCGATCTCAATGACCGAGGCTTTGCCCCCGGCAAATTGCGCCGCAGCTGTACCGTGGGCCACGATCTCGTTCACCGCAGGCATCCCCAGCATCTCCTGCACGATCTCCTTGCCGCTGCCGGTGGCCAGGGCGCCGGTGAAGGTGCTTACCCTGTTGGGCCGCAGCCATTCCTCCAAGAGCTGCCGACACAACATGGCCACTGCATCCCGGGACCGGCCCTGCACCTTACGGTAGCTCTGCCAGAGCACCCTGCCCGAACCGTCGATGACCATGCCGTCCAGACTCACTGAGCCGAGATCCACTCCGAGATAGAAACCATTGATCAGCACCTCTTCACCTCATCCCAAAAATCGTCACCTGGCCGCATCACTTTTTCTGCAAAGATGCCCAGGAGTTAGCAATTATGCGCACCCATACGGCGCCCATCCATTCATCAGTTGTGCTATTATTGCAGCAAAACGGAAAAGGAACAACTTATCAGCTCAGAACGGTTAATATTAAACAAGTGGGAATTTTCTCCCCGCGCAGGGGGTTACGGGAATCTCTTTAAAAAGACAAGAAAGGAATTGGGGAAAAGCTGTAGAGACATTCCCCTGTCTCGCTGCACCAGTACTCCCAGTCGCAGGTATACATGGTTTTCTGCAACAGCCCCACAAGCTCCGGGATACCAGATCGCCTGCCGCAGATTTTCGAAAATCCTTTACCGATGTTTTCCGGAGCCTGTTTCCCGGCAGAGGTTACACTGTCGGCTTTCTTCGTGGCGGAATTTTCGCCTTTCTACACCGCACCCGACGTCTGTTTACTGCTTACTGCACAAAAAGCGGGAAGCGTCATCGTATGACACCTAACCCGAATATTACCCATCAGGCAATGCAAAACTTTGCACCACCACTGAAAGTTGCACATGGCTGATGCTTTAAAGGGTCGTCATGAAACCAGCTCCAGCAGGCCTGCCTTCTTCATCCTCCCCAAAGCCGTGTTACAGAAATTTTACACCTCCTTCCACCCCGACTTTCCGGCGACCCCTGGTGGACCGAGATTCTTTACCCGGCAGCAGTCTCGCTTGCCGGCGGCCAAATACCGCCTGTCTTTTTCCTCCAGCTGTAACACCAACAGGTGACAACTGCCTGTCACAAATCGCCTCTTCCGCCTGCCTTGCCGCCGATCCCTTCAAAAACATTGAAAAAAATAAGCTGCCGGAACAGCGCTGTTAATGCAGCGGCCCTCGGCTGCTTTCCTCGGCTGGCACTCCTTTTGCTCATTTTCGGAAAAGCGTTTTATCAGCTCGCTTTCCGTTACACGCTCAGCAAGTCAACTCCGCAACACCGCCCCATTATTATCATTATAACGTTGATGAGGATTGCATATGGCCGTCACGATACACAACAAAACAAACCGACCTGTCATGGTCCGCTTCAACAGCGGCCTCACCTGCTACCTGAATGCCGGTGACAGCTCAACCGAGATCATGGATGGGGAAATCGCCCACAATGAAAAGCTTAGCAGGCTGCAGCACAGAGGTATTGTTGAAATAATAGACGCTGAAAAACCGGCGGCAGTTACGGCAAAAACGCAGAAGGCACCACCAAAAGTTACAAAAAATAAGAAAGCAAATCCTTAAAATAAAAAGGAGGAATTTATGGCAGTTTTAACGTATCCAGGTGTGTATGTGGAAGAGATTTCCAGTGGCGTCAGGCCGATCGAAGCTGCCGGCACATCAACTGCGGCATTCTTCGGGGTGGCGGAAAGAGGGCCCATCGGCTCGGTCAAAAAAATATTCAACTTCACCGAGTTCCAGACCATCTACGGCGGGTTTTTAAATGGCTACTTCCTGGCCCATGCAGTGTTCCAGTTTTTCAACAACGGCGGCACCCAGTGCTATGTGGGGCGCGTTGCCTCCGGGGCCGACACGGCAACTGTAACAGTGCTTGACCGCGGAACCTCCGCCCAGAACAGCATGACCATTTCCGCCAAATCATCCGGTGCCTGGGGCAACAAAGTCATGGTGATCGTTGACAGCAGCAAGGCCGATGATCCGGCCAATGATTTCAATCTGACGGTTTATCAGGACAACCCGACCCCGGATGAAGACCCGGTGCAGGTGGAGGCCTATGAAAATCTCTCCATGAATCCCGCCTCCCCGGAATATGTCCAGACGGTGATCAACACCAGCTCCAAATATATCACAGTGACGGTCAACCCGGCCAACAGCAACCAGATTGCCGGTTACAGCCAGAGCGCCCCCATCACCCTGGGCGGCCCCCTGCTCGGGGCAAACCAGCGCAAATTCCGCATCAATATCAACAACGACGGCTACCGGACCGTGGATCTGACCACGGCCCTGTCCGGCGCCGACCTCAGTGATCTCGCCGTTATCCGCGGGGCCATCCAGACCACCATCCGGGCCATGACCCCGCTGCGGGAATCAACCCCGGCCGGGGCCTACACCGTTACCGTAACCGTCGAGGCCACCAACATGCTGCGCATCACCTCGGGCAACACCAGCGCCGGCTCCAAGGTGGAGGTTGTCGCGGCCGGCGACCCGCTGGAAAATGCCGCAGGGGCTCTGCGGCTCGGCAAGCGGAACAGCGGCACCGAGGTTTACGGCGCAGCTGCCATGCGTCCGCAGAACACCGCGGCCGATGACTTCTTTTTCCTGGGGGATGATACCGTGGCCGGCGCAGTCAGCGCGGTGCAGCCCGGCAGTGACGGCACCCTGCCCATAAACGACAACGACTATGCCAACGCCCTCTCCTGGCTCGACACCGTCCGGGACGTCTCCCTCATCGCCGTGCCGGGCATCGGCTCGTCGGCCGTGGCCGACGCGGGCATGAACTACTGCCGGAACCGGCCTCTGTCCGACTGCTTCTACATCGCCGACATGGACCGGGACGACATCAGCCTGGAAGACGCCCTGCAGTACCGAGACGACATCAATACCCCGAACTCTTATGGCGCGGTCTACTTTCCCTGGCTCAAGGCCTTAGACCCCACCGGTCTGTCAAGTGAGCCGATCAGCGTGCCGCCCTCAGGGTATGTTGCCGGCATGTATTCCCAGATCGACGCCAAACGGGGGGTGTGGAAGGCGCCTGCAGGCACCGAGGCTGTTCTCGGCGGGGCCGGGGGTCTGGTAACGGATCTCACCGATATCCAGCAGGGCAATCTCAACAAACATAAAAAGAGCGTCTGCGTTATCCGCAAATTCCCTGGTTCAGGCATTGTTCTCTGGGGGGCACGCACGCTCAGCTCCGATCCGGAATACAAATACATCCCGGTGCGCCGCATGGCCATCATGATGCGGGTCAGCATTTACAACGGCATCCAGTGGACCGTGTTCGAACCCAATGACGAGGAACTCTGGTCCCAGATCCGGCTCAACATCGGCTCCTTCATGATGACCCTGTTCCGCCAGGGCGCATTCCAGGGCTCAACTCCTTCCCAGGCCTTCTTTGTCAAGTGCGACAGCGAGACCACCACCCAGGCGGACATCGACCTGGGCATCGTCAACGTCCTGGTCGGTTTCGCGCCACTCAAGCCGGCGGAGTTCGTGGTGGTGAAAATCAGCCAGAAGGCCGGACAGAACTGATTTGTGAACGCGGATTCATAAAAACTTAAAATTTACCACAGAGAACACAGAGCCCACAGAGCTGACTGACTGGAATAAAAAATATTTCTCTGTGATCTCTGTGTGCTCCGTGGTGAAAAATCAAATAAAGCCCAAGAGCGATGGGGGAGAAAAAATATGGCACAGTTTACAGTAAACACCCACCGGTTTGATCCCTACCGGAACTTCAAATTCAAAATCAAGTGGGACGGCAAATACGTGGCAGGGCTCTCCAAATGCAGCGCCCTGAAAAAAAGCACCGAGGTCAAGGAATGGCGGGAGGGGGGGGATCCCAGCACCAGCCGCAAACTACCGGGCAAGACCTCCTATGACGGCATCACCCTGGAGGCAGGGGTCACCCATGACACCACCTTTGAGGAGTGGGCCAACCTGATGAATAATTTCCAGAGCGACGCCTCCATGTCGCTGAAGAATTTCCGCAAGGATATCGTCATCGACGTCTTCAACCTGCAGGGCAGCAAGCTGCTATCCTACAAGGTCTACCGCTGCTGGGTCTCCGAATACCAGGCCCTGCCTGGCCTTGATGCCGGCGGCAACGAGGTGATGATCCAGACCATCAAACTGGAAAACGAGGGCTGGGAGCGAGATACCGCCGTCACCGAACCCACAGAAAGCTAGGTGAGCCATGGATCGCATGGCGTTTCAACTGCCAGGTGGCTTTGTTGATGATGACGGCCAGGTGCATTACCGGATCATTCTTGCGCCGCTCAGTGGTTTCAGCGAGAAAATGATTGCCGCTCGAGGTCAGACTCAAGCTGCGGTACTGGTTACCGCCTTGCTCAGCCGCTGCATCGACAGGATCGGCACCTTGGGTGAGGTGTCGGAGGGGATGGTCCGCCGCCTGCTGGTGGGGGACCGACTCTTTCTCCTGCTGAAACTCAGGGAGATGACCTTCGGCCGCAACATCCAGGCTGTCATCAACTGCAGCTTTCCGGACTGCGGTGCGCGGGTGGATATCGACTTTGTGACGGATAACATCCCGGTGACCCCTTCACCGCAGCAGGCCTTGTGGTACAGGCTGCAGCTTACGCCGGCAGCGGGCGGCCAAACCATCATCTTCCGGCTGCCCAACGGCGGAGATCAGGAAATGCTGGCCCACCAACTGGACAGCGACGAGGAGATGGCGGCGGACAGTCTGATGGCCCGCTGCGTGGAGAGCATCGATGCTGTATATCTGCCGGACTTGGCGGGTATTGCCAAGCTGTCCGCCGCGGCCAAGACGGAAATTGAGCAGGAAATGGAGCGGCTGGCCCCCAGGATCGGCGCAAGCTTTGCGGCGGTCTGCCCGGAGTGCGGGCGCAGCTTTACCGCCGCCTTCGATGTGCAGGAGTTCGTGCTGGCTGAGCTGAACACCCGGCTTGATCTGCTGTTGAAAGAGGTGCACTATCTGGCATTTCACTATCACTGGAGCGAAAAGGAAATCCTCGGCATGACCAGGGAGAACCGGCGGCGCTATATCGAGGTACTTTCTGCGGAAATGGAACGGTTGAACCATGCCTTCTGACAAAAGCACCTTAAAGCCCAATGAGCAGAGCGGGGGCGTCAGCCCGGCCAGGCGGCTGGTGCGTTCGCTATTGGGACTGCCGGAGCGCGCGGCCGTCAGCCTGCAGGGTCAGATGCCGCTGCCGCCGGGTGCCTTCCGTTACCAGAGACAGTCAGGCAGTCAGTCCCTCTTTACCCCTTCGCCCTTGTCCGGACAGGAAGACGTGCCCGAAAGGGAAGAGGAGCGGCTGGAGGCCGTGGTTCCGGACGATTCCCCACAGGTTGACCGCCCGGCTGATAATGGGGAGCAGGCCAGGCTGCAGCCCGTTGCCCGGCCCAGCGGCGCAGAAGCAGCACAACATCTCCAGGCGCAGCCCCCGGCACCGATAATGCCGGATCAGATGCCGACCAAGCCTGTTGCTCATGGGGCAGAAGAGCCCCGACCGCCCGTTCCGGACCACGGACCGACGGCACTGGGGGAAATAAAGGCGGAACAAGACCACAGACAGGAGATTGCCATCCCCGGCAGATCAACGGTCAGACAGGTCTTCAGCTCGCTCATGGCCGCCAAGGAAGATGAAAATATCCCGGCAGCGGACCGGCGGCAACCCGCCATGACGCAGCAGCCCTCGCCGCTGCCTGCCGGGCAGGCCAGGCCAAAGAGTGCGGCAGTGGATCTGGACGAACGTTCTGCGCCCCTGCCCCGTCGGCCGGCAGCTGCCCAGCCGACCCTGGACCGACAAACCCAGGGGATGATGCGGTCACTCCCCGCTGCCGCCCCGGAAGAAGGTATGGCAACCCAGGAGTCAACACCTTCGGCGACAGGGCAGCGAGGCCGCCTGGAGCAGAACACGACGAATAGAATCGCCGGGTCCACAGGCAAGGCGGCAATGCCTGCGGCAGCGCCGGAGGTTGAACCAAACCTTTCCTCCCGGCAGCAGCAGCAACATCCGCCGACCCAGGCAGAACCAGGAGCCAAAGAGATTCAGCCATCCGTGACCCCGGCCCGGCGGCCGGATGAGGATGGCCCCCGGCAGATCGAGGAACTGCGGCGGACTTTTTATGAGCTGGTCAATAAAAAAAGCTCTGCCCCCGAGTCCAAGGCCAAGGAACAGACCGACACAGCCGAGGGGCAAACCCCGCCGCCGCCTCTGCAGCAGATCGTGGTAATCAACCGCACGGCAGGCAGCAGAAGCCCGGGCCGCTTACCGGCCGCCTTCTGGGAACGGAGCTATATGGCTCGCACAACGTTAAAGATGAGCAGGTAAAGGACCCACACGTGAGCGTATCCACAGCAATAGGACTGGTCAGCGAATCCCTGCGCAACCTCCTGCTCGGGGAGATGACCCTGAACCCGGAGGTGGATGTCACTATCCTTTCACCCCACGAGAAGGGCGTGGACCGCCGCGTCAACCTCTATCTGTACAAGGTGCTGGAAAGCCCCCTGCTGAAAAACATGGACTGGCAGGCCAGGGCCGATAATCCGGGCCGGTTGGTGCCGCCGCCCCTGTCCCTGCATCTCCATTATCTGCTGACCCCTTATGCCCATAACGACCCACAGACAGGCAATGCCGCCACCCATGAGATTCTGGGGGAGGCCATGCGGGTCCTGTATGAAAACCCGGTCATCCCGGCGGATTACCTGGTCGAAGAACTGGCCGGGGCAAGGGAACAGATCAAAGTCATGCAGAGCACCATCGAGCTTGAAGAGATGAGCACGGTATGGAGCACCTTTTCCCAGCCCTACCGGCTTTCCGTGGCCTATGAGGTGGCGGTGGTGCAACTCGACATGCAGTCCGCCAGCGAGCGGACCATGGCCAAACGGGTACGCCAGGTGGGCGTGCCCGGGGTATCCGCCCCGTTTCTGCCGCCCACAGTGGAGGCAATCACTCCCATGGCCGCCCCTGCAGGGGCCAGCGTGATCGTCACCGGCAAAAATCTCGCCGGCTGGAAGGCCTATGTGTCCCTGATGCGCAGACCGGTTCTTGCCGGCCAAAATCTCACGGCTGACTCTTTCAGTGTCACTATTCCGGCTGATCTCGCCCCCGGCTTTTACGAAATGCGGGTTGATATCTCCCATCTGACGCGACAAACCCTGTTTTTCGAGGTGACGGCGTGAGCGTGCAGGCCATAAAAAAAGATGCGAGCCGGCCCCTGCCCTACGGGTCCAGCTTTGATCATCTCAGAGACGAACTGCACAAACTCGACCTGCTGATCAGCCGGCAGGTTCTCAGGCTGCGGGCCGGGATAAATGAGCAGCACTCGAACAGTGGCATGTATATCTCCCACACCGAGGTTGACCGGCTACTGCAGGAAGGCGGCGACATGGGCCCCGACACCCCGGAAATCCTGGCCATCCGCCGGCAGTTTGAGCTGCTTGACCAGGAGATCAGCGCCAGGCTGGCAGCCAGCCAGGAGGGGAAGATATTTCTTGCCCTGCCCTGTCTGGGGCAGATGTTCGGCCTGTCGGCAACCGAAATGCAGTCCCTGGTCATCTGCCTGGCGCCTGAGCTGGACCGCAAATACGACACACTGTATGCCTATCTGCAGGACGATATCACCCGTAAAAAACCGTCGGTGGATCTGGTTCTGCAGCTACTGGGCGACAGTCGCGAAGAGCGCTGGCAGCTCCGGCAGCTCCTCGCGAGCAACGCAAAGCTGCTACGCAGCGGCATCCTGCAGAGTGTGCCCGATCCCCACAGTCCGTCCGGTTCGAGCGATCTGGCCATGCTGCTCAAGGTGGACCGGAGGATTGTCGATTTAATCATGGGCCATAACGCCGTGGATAGCCGGCTGAGTCGCTGCGCCCGGCTTCTCTCCCCCACTGTAACCATGGATGAGGTGGCGGCGGCGCCGGAAATCAAGACCCGGCTCCTGAGCCTTGTCAGCCGCCACATCAAACGGGATATGATCAAAGAAAAAATGATGATCGCACTGAACGGTCCGGCAGGCAGCGGCAAAACCATGCTGGCCCAGGCCATCTGCCGGGAACTGCAATGCTCCATGCTGGTGGTCGATATGGACCTGCTGCCCGCAGACGACGGGGAATGGGAAAACACCATGGGGCTGGCCCTGCGGGAAGGCCTGTTGACTCGCTCCATACTTTTTTTTGACAACATCGACGTTCTGGCAGAGCGGGCGGACAAGGGCAGAACGCTGCTGAAAAAAATGGCCCGGGCCATTGCCGAGTATGGCTGGCTGGTCTTCCTGGCCGGGGAAAAGGCCGGGCTTGAGGCGGGCTGCTTTGGCGAGCTGCAGTTCCTGTCCATTGCCGTGCCTGCGCCTCAGGTCCCCATCAGGGAGCAGGTCTGGCAGGAGATGCTGGCCACGGAGCCTGCCGACATCAGCAGGAAATGGTCGGCTAAGCTGGCCCGACGCTTCGCCCTGACTCCCGGCCAGATCGCGGGAGCCATGCGGACTGCCCGGACGCTGAAAGCCGGGGGCGACCGGAACAGAAAACTTTCGTTGTCTGAGCTGTACGCCGCCTGCCGCAGCCAATCCCATCATAAGCTGGCGGAACTATCCGTCAAGACCCAGGCGCAATACAGTTGGTCCGACCTGGTGCTGCCTGAAGAAAAGACTGCGCTGCTGCAAGAGATCTGCGCCCAGGTCAAGCATCAGTACCGGGTGTTCAACGAATGGGGTTTTGCCCAAAAGGTGTCCTATGGCCGGGGGCTCAGCGTATTGTTCTCCGGGCCGCCGGGCACGGGAAAAACCATGGCGGCCCAAGTCATGGCAAGTGAGCTGCAGCTGGATCTCTACAAGATCGATCTGTCCAGCATTGTCAGCAAGTATATCGGGGAAACGGAAAAAAATCTCAGCAGAATCTTTGCCGAGGCTGAACTGAGCAATGCCATCCTCTTCTTTGATGAGGCGGACGCCCTGTTCGGCAAACGGACCGAGGTGAAGGATGCCCACGACCGCTACGCCAACATCGAGACCAGTTATCTGCTGCAGAAGATGGAGGAGTATGAGGGGATGGTCATCCTGGCCACCAATCTGCGCTCCAACATGGACGATGCCTTTACCCGGCGCATCCGTTTCATTGTCGAGTTCCCCTTCCCGGATGCCGCCCTGCGGGCCCGCATCTGGCAGAGCCATTTTCCCAGGGAGGCGCCGGTCAAAGCGAGCATTGACTATGATTTTCTGGCCCGACGCTTCCAGGTCGCCGGGGGCAGCATCCGCAACATTGTCTTGAATACCGCCTTTCTTGCAGCGGAAAGCAATGAGGAGATCAGCATGGAGCATATCATGCACGGGGTCAAACGGGAGTTCGAGAAAATAGGCAAACTGTGGAATGAGGAAACCATCAACCGCTCTGATCCTACCAGAACCTGAGGAGGAATCTTTAATGTTTGCCCCACGAAATACGAAACAGAAACGAGATCACGAAAACCAGGGCAAGAGCCGCAATATCACCGGCGCTGCCACTACCCCTGCATACACCCTGCCTCCCGCAGGCCAATCCCTGCAGCGGTCGGTCGGCAATTATGCCATGCAGGCCATGGGAGATAAAAACCATGATACCGGGCAGTCCCTGCCCAGTATCCGGCTGACACACTTCTCGGCCGATATGGCAACTGAGCAGATGAACAGTAACGGTTCGTTTGCGCCGCGACTGCCGGACAAGAGTACCGGCCAGACCACCGGCGAACAGGACCAGAACGCCTCCCTCACCTCCTTTGCCGCCGAGGCAACGGGAGTAGGCATCCAGGTGGAAATCACCAACGGCACCAGCTCTGCCGACTATCCGGACGGCTACCGCTGGACCCAGACCATCGATACCAATGTGCCCCTGGGCGGGACCACCTCACCCTATGTTGATCCGCGGCCCAATGATGACACCAAACCCTTTTACTGGACCGACGCCGAGGCAGCGGCCAGGCCGACCACCTTTATTGATCATCCCTCCCGCAATGCTCCGGCCGCGGGCACGACCAACTGGAATGCGGTATTGTCGCTGAACGGCGTGAACGGCGCCACGGTGAGCCGGCTCGATTCCCTGTCCTACGGCTTTTCCATCGACACGACAGGGAAGGTAACGCCCCATAGCCCCACCAGTCCAGGGGGAGGGCTGGTAGGCACTCACCAGTCCACCCTGCGGTCTGAGTTTCCGGGCTGGACCTTTAATTGAGGAGAGTAATGGGCAAAGTAAAATATATATGGGATTGCCACCATGCATGATCAGCTGAAAAACAGCCAGGATTTCTCGGTGCGCCTCCTCTGGAACGGCCACGAAGACAAACCGTTCTACCGGGCACATCTGGTCTCGGCCTCGCGCCGGGAACGGCTTGTGGACAAACCTTTCTGGGGCAATGCGGTGATCAGCCGCGAAGAATACAAGAGCCTGTTTGACATCCTGGAGCAGCGCGGGCTGGAAATCGACGTGCTCTCCCATAAGGATAAGTTCGGCTACAGCATGGAGTTCCGGACAAATGACAGACTTGGCTATTGCTATCTGGGATTGACCGAAGAGACCCTGCAGACCCTGAACCTGATGCGTGATGCCTTGGCGCCGGAAAACAGGCATCCTTTGCAGGCCATCCTCGATCGTTTGCAGGGGATCATGTTGTAAAGCCAAGAGGCATAAGGCATTAGGCATTAGTTAAATGCAGGAAGTAGGGGCGGTTCGCGAACCGCCCTGTGGAAAGCAGTTACTGAGCGGCCATATATGCCCGCCCTATAAAATAAAGATTAATAAGGAATTTACATGTCCGGCGGCTTTTCCAATAAACCAAAAATTCTGCGGGGTGCCTTTGTGGAGTACGGGCTCAGCATCCCACCGCTGATTGTGCCGTTCCAGTTCAACCCGGTGCAGCTGGTGCGCAACCGCAGTCTGACCTTTGCCGTGCCCAATGCCCCGGCCCAGACCGCGCCGGCAGGCGAGACCGAGGAGGCCAGAAGGACCAGGCTGGCTACCAGCGGATCGACGCTCAGGCAGTTTCACCAGAGGGAGGAGTTCTCCGATCTGCTGGAGCTGCAGCGACAACAGCAGGTGAAGGTGGGCGAGGAGACCATCACCTTTGACATCCGCCTTGACGCAACAGACAAGCTCAATGACGGCGATCCCATCACCGAGCAGTTCGGCATCATGCCCCAGCTCTGCACCCTGGAACTCATGGTCTATCCCAAGAGCGAAAGCATGCTGGGCGCGGCGCTGGGTTCGCTGCTGGGCTCAGCGGGCGGCTTCTCCTTCACCCGCGGGGAGAACCCTCCCATGATCCTCTTTATCTGGGGCCGCAAACGGGTGCTGCCGGTGAACATCAACAGCATGAACATCACGGAGACGGAGTTCAGTACGGACCTCAACCCCATCCGGGCAAGCGTGGCGGTGAGTCTCACGGTGATCGAGGGTCCGAACCCGGTGTTCAAGTATTCAAAGGCGATGAAGGAGGTCATGTCGGTACTCAATGTGACCAATCTCATCAATATTACCGATGTGGTGATTCCGGGATAAGCCATGTTTTTCAAAAACTCACGTTACAGACAACAGCCGTTCGCGGTGACCATCGATGCCAAGGGCCGCAGGTTCAAGTCCCTGACCTTGCGGGCCGCGCCGGAAACAGACGGCACCTTTCTGCACACCATCGAGCAGGGTGACCGTCTTGATCACCTGGCATACAAATATTACAAGGCCCCGCGCAAGTGGTGGCGAATTGTTGACGGCAATACGGAGTTCTTCTCGCCCCTTGATCTGCTCGGCGCAGGCGTCACAAAATGTGTGAGCATTTCCCTGGGTCACGATGACGAGTCAGGAGAACCGCCCTGGAGCGTGCTGGCCGGGAAATTCTCGGCCCTGATCGGTATCGTAAGTTACCAGTTTGAGGAAAAGGTGCTGCTCAGGGAATACACCCTGACCGTGGCCGGGGAGGAGATTCCCGTGGCGGACCAGAGCTATCTGCGTGCGGTGATCATTGATTACAACAGCCTCACCATCACCATTGATGCGCTGACCACGGCCATCAACGCGTCGGGGTTTGTCGCGGGCACCCCGGAAAACAGGGGCAGGATAGGCAGGCAGATCATTATCCCGCCGGATGCGCCGGCGTAAAAGACTGACATGGAGAACGAGAATCTTATTATCGAGATCGACGGTGCCGAGGCCGGCGACCTTTATCCCCGGCTCATCAGTCTTGAGGTTGAACATGACATTGAGCTGGCCAGCATGTTCCGCCTGCAGTTTTCCCTGCTGCTGGACCAGGGGGGCTCATGGGGCATTCTTGATGACGAGCGTTTGCGGATCTGGAAGCAGGTGAGCATCCGCGCAGGACTTGCCGAGTCTGACGAGGAACTGATGTCCGGCTACATCACCCATGTCAGGCCGCAATTTGACGACGACCCGGCACGGTGCGTGCTGGAGGTGTGGGGCATGGACGCCAGTGTGCTTATGGACCGGGAAGACAAGCTCAAGGACTGGCCGAACAAGAAAGACAGCGACATCGCCTCGGAGATCTTCGCCGCCTACGGCCTGCTGCCCGAGGTGGAGGACACCGAGGTGATTCATGACGAGGCGTTGTCCACCATCATCCAGCGGGAGACGGATATGCAGTTCCTGAAACGGCTGGCGCTGCGCAACGGCTTTGAATGTTATGTGGAGGGCGACACGGCCTATTTCCGCAAACCGCGGCTGGATGATCCGCCCCAGCCGGTGCTGTCCGTGCACTTCGGCAGCGAGACCACGGTCAACCGTTTCGCGCTTGCGGTCAATGCCCTGACTCCGGCCAATGTGGCCATGTTCCAGATCGACCGGGCCAGCAAGGAGGTACTGGAGGCCGAGGCCACCGCCAGCGAACAGACAGCCCTGGGGGCTGAGGATGCGCAAAGCCATCTCGGTCCGGGCATGGATCCGGCCAAGATTTTCGTCAGCCGCACCGCGGCCACCGGCACGCCGGAGATGACGGCGCTGTGCCGGGAACTGTACCATCAGGGCGAATGGTTTGTGGAAGGGGAAGGTGAAACCACCGCCAACCAGTACGGCCATGTGCTCAAAGCGAGGAAAACAGTGACCATCAGGGGGATTGGTGAGACATACAGCGGGGTCTACTACGTCAGCCACGTCACCCACGTTTTCACCGAGAACGGCTACCGGCAGATCTTTAAGGTAAAACGCAACGCCCTGCTGCCCACCGGGGCCGAAACGTTTGAACGTTGAAACGTTTGAACGCTTAAACACTTAAACGCTTGAACGCTTAAACACTTAAACACTTAAACACTTGAACGCTTGAACGCTTGAACGTTATTTTTTAAGGAGCTCACTTGTCACTTGAAAAGATCGTTTCCAGACTGGTCGACAAGGTGGAACACCGCTATTACGGCAAATACCGTGGTATCGTGGTGGACAACACCGACCCCGAGCAGCTGGGCCGCTTAAAACTCAAGGTGCCCAGCATTCTCGGCAATGACATTGTCAGCGGCTGGGCCGCGCCCTGCGTGCCATACGGCGGCGAGATGAACCAGGGCATGCTGTTCATCCCCGAGGTGAATGCCGGGGTCTGGGTGGAGTTTGAAGAGGGGGATCTGGAGTTCCCCATCTGGGTGGGCACCTTCTGGAGCAAGCCGGACGGTGAGAGCGAACTGCCCAAAGCCAATGATGCCGACGGCACGGAGCAGGGCAGCGTGCAGGACCCGCCCACCCGCAAGATCATCAAAACCGTCAAGGGCCACTCCATCCAGTTCGAGGACAAGGACGGCGAGGAGATGATCACCATTGTCGAGGCGGTCAACAGCCATGTCATCACCCTGGATGCCAACGGCATCACCATACATGACGGGGCCGGCACCATCACCCTTGAGGATGCCAATGGCAACCAGATGTTGCTGGACAACTCGGGCATCACCTGCACCGACAAGTCGGGCAATGAGATCAAAATGGACAGCTCCGGCATCAAGGGCACCGACGCCAATGGCAATGAGATCAAGATGGACGGCCAGGGTGTGCAGCTCAGCGACGCCAGCGGCAACACCATCAAGATGGATGCCATGAGCGGTTTCCCGGCAGGCCCCGGAGTGAAAATCAATGCCGGCACCGGCCGGGTTTGCATGGAAGGGCTGATAACCTGGCTGCTGACCCATCAGCATATCGGGAATCTGGGGGCGCCGACCCCGCTTTTCCCGGCCAACATGGGTGATCTCATCATGGCCGTCACCGGCATGAACAACAATTTTCTGTCAAAAAAAATAAAGGTGGAGTAGACCATGGGGCTGATTATCGGCGATGAAAACGCCACCCAGGGCATGACCAAGGCGATCTACGACAAGATCCGCCAGGTCATGGAGCCCATTGACGGCACAAGCGAAGAGCAGATGACGGATATCCGCAGCAGCTGGAAAAAGCTCTCCTTTGCCATCGCCCATGGGGTGGTCAGCCATATCAAGTCCAATATGGAGATCAAAAAGATCAAGACCATCGACAAGGTGAGCGTGCAGGGCACCACCGGCACGGCAACCCCCAGCGCCCATTCGCACACTGTTGCCATTGCGGCGGAAGATGCGGATCTGGAATTTATTGAGACCAATTATCAGGCAGGACAGGGACATGTGGAGTAACAGCCATGGCAGATGACCTGAGCACCTTCGGTTTCCCCTTTGCGGTGAACAAGGCTGGTGGCATCAGCGCCAGCGGCGGCGACGAGGCCATCCGGGGCAAGATCATCCAGGTGCTCTTTACCGCGCCCGGCGAACGGGTGAACATGCCTGAATTCGGCTGCGGCATTTTTAATCTGGTCTTTGAGGCCAACAACACCATTCTTGCCGCAGCCATGGAGTTCACCATCGGCCAGGCCCTGGCCCGCTGGCTGGATGAGGACATCATCGTCGACGGCATTGAGGTGGAGTCCCGGGAGGAGACCATCACCGTGGAGATCTCCTATACCAAAAGACAGGATTTGAGCCGGGAGACGGTGCGGATACATTTTAGATGAAACGTTCAAGCGCTTAAACGTTCCAGCGTTTAAACGTTTAAGCGCTTCAACATTGGAACGCTGGAACGTTTGCACGCTGGAACGCCTGTCAGCCAAAGGATGACAAAATATGGCAGAGATCAAGAAGATAGACGAACACACAATTGTGGACTACATGGCCCGCGACTATGACAGTCTGCTGCAGTCCATGCGGGAACTCATTCCAGCCCGGCTGCCGGAGTGGAAAAGCTATACCTCGGAGGCCGACTTCGGCAATGTCCTGCTGCAGCTCTTTGCCCACATGGGCGACATCCTCAGCTACTACCAGGACCGGGTGGCCAACGAGAGCTTCCTGGGAACAGCCCAGAGCAGACGAAGCGTCATCGATCATCTGAAACTGATCGGCTACCGGCTGGCCACGGCGTCTCCCGCCTCCACCACCCTTGACCTGACCATTCCGGCCGCCTGCACTGCCACTATCACCATCCGCCGCGGCGATGCCTTTGCCACCAAAAGCCAGAAGGATAAACCCAGTGTCCGCTTTGAATACAGCCGGGAAGACAACCTGGTGATTAACTGCGGCACCCTGACCGTTGATCCGACAACCCATAAGAAATACTTCAAAGGTTTGCCGGTGGAGGAAGGACGGCTGGTGAAAAACGAGATCATCGGCTTTTCCGACGGCAGCAAGAATCAACGTTTCACCCTGGCCCATGCCGGCCTCATCCTGCGCTCCGCCGGGGCCACCCAGAAGATCAACCGGGACATCATCATCACCACCAGTCTGGGGGAGACCATCGACGAGTGGACCCTGCAGGAAAGCCTGGCCTTCAGCCGGGAGAAGCAAAAAGACTACACGGTTGAGATCGACGATCAGAACGTTTCCACCGTCATCTTCGGCGACGGCGCCTTCGGTGCCATACCCGCGGGCGGCGCGACCATCCGGGCCACCTACCGGGTGGGCGGCGGCCTTAAGGGCAACACCCCAACAGACACCATCCAGACCATTGTCGACGCCTCCCAGCTCGTCTTGAACGGCATCAAGGTGACCAACGCCGAGGCGGCCACCGGCGGCGCGGACCGGGAGAGCATCGATCATGCGATCATGCACGCCCCTGCCGTGTTCCGCTCCCTGAAACGGGCCGTCACCGAGGATGACTACAAGGCCCTGGCCCTTGACTTCAAAGGGGTGGGCAAGGTGCGGGCCGTCTCCTCCAGCTGGAACAGGGTCACCCTGTTTGTGGCGCCCGAGGGCGGCGGCCGGGTGAGCGACGTGCTGGAGGCAGGCCTCCTGGCCTATTTTGAAGACAAGCGGCCGGTGACCACCATCATTACCATCGAGGACGTGGAGTACGTCAAGCTCTTCATCACCGCCTCCATCGGCGTAAAAAGCTACTACCCCCACGAGGATATCAAGGAAAAGGTGATGACCGCGGCGGCGGCCCTGCTGGCCTTTGATAATGTGGATTTCGCCCAGACCATCTATCTCTCCAAATTCTACGAGGCCATCGAGGCGGTGGAAGGGGTGGATTATGTCACCATCAGCGAGTTCAGGCGCCGGAACCAGCCGGCGGGTTATGTCGCCCCGACCGGCAAGATCACCATGAAGGAGAACGAGATCCCCATCATTCCTGCCGATGTTCCGGCCTATGCCAAGGGCATCAGAATCGTTATCGAGGGTGAAAGCTGACCATGCGTCTCACAGGGATAACCGCATCAGCCTGTCCTGAGGGCAACAGGATAGCGCTTTCCTGGACCAACCCCGATCCGGTCGGATATCCGGGCATCAGGGTGGTGCGCCGGGAAAGGACCTTTCCCATCTCCCCCAAAGATGGAGTCGTGGTGGCCGAAGGCACTGATTTCGCCACCGGTTTCACTGCCGACGGCCAGGCTCAGTACCTGCTTATTGATGGTGATCTGAAGGGCGAGACCACCTACTATTACACCCTCTTCCCCTATTCGGGCACGCCATCTGCCTACGTTTTTGATTACCATAACCGCTGCGTGGCCATGGCCACCTCGGCCTATGGGTTCGGCGGCCGGATGTTTGAGCTGCTGCCGCGCATCTATCACCGCTATGACACGGTACCGCCCACCGACCCGGCCATGGTGCAGGCAGTGCTGGGCGAGGCCGGGCAGCTCAGGCGTTTTCTCGAGGTGCCGGGCGGTATGCTTGATCTGCTTTACAGCCATGCGGGCGCCGCACGTGGTCTCCACAATACGTCCAGCGTCGACGGCCGGCTCCTGCCCCTGCTGGCCCAGTGGATCGCCTGGCAGATCGACTTCCGGCTGGAAATCGACGCCCAACGCAACGAGATCAGCAACGCCCCCCATCTCTACAAGACAGTGGGGCTGATTCCCACCGTGGAAGCCACTGTAAAAAGGCTGACCAACTGGGAAAGCAGAATCAAGGAGTTTGTCCACAACATCTTTCTCAGCAACAACCCGGAAATGCTCAACCTGTGGCACCTGCGCCTTAATGAAGAAGGAAAGTGGCAGCAGCAGGAGTCGCCCCTTTCGCTGAATTTCGCCTATGAGGGACGACCGGCGACTGCAACCGACGAGACGGGCGCCATCTGGCTGTTCTACCATACCAAAAAAAAGAACCGCTGGG
>Ga0180007_10000846_pt1 | contig 46131 bp, 47 predicted proteins | sample MM_PC_MetaG_FD_121122 | JGI IMG/M metagenome (GOLD analysis project Ga0180007, IMG submission 121122) | Groundwater microbial communities from the Aspo Hard Rock Laboratory (HRL) deep subsurface site, Sweden - MM_PC_MetaG | ecosystem: Environmental > Aquatic > Deep subsurface > Groundwater... | reverse complement strand
TCACCAAACGTGACGGGGTTGTCTACGCCGTCGTTGGTGGTTGAGTTGACGATGGTACCATTAAAGAAGGTAACACCACCGGTGCCTTGTTTACCTATGTAGACAGAGTCAAATCTGCCGGTGTTGTTTACAACGAGTTCGTCGTTGTAGGTGATAGTACCTGCATACACTGCGCCGGCAACGAAGAGTGTTGCGAAGAGGGTGGTGGCTATCACGGAGAAGATTGTCTTTTTCTTCATGTTGTTTTTTGGTTATGTTGAGACGCAAGATGTTGCGTCTTTAGTTAGAGACACAAAATCTTGTGTCTTTACTGTTGAGACGCAAGATGTTGCGTCTTTACTGTTGAGACGGACGACCATACGTCTGTGTTGCTACTAGTATACACTACACACTAAAATTTTGGAAATAGGTGTGGATAAAAAAAACCTCACATCACGTAAACGCGATATGAGGCTTGCACTGACTCCGAAGAGCAGTGTGTAAAAATTGATTTATAAATCAGTTAGAATTTTTTGGAGGGGTTTTCAAAAGTCCCTCCATTTTCTGTTGACTGCTCTGTCTTAGGAAACCACGAGTTTCAGCTGATCCTTCTCCTTAAGGTACGCAATAAGCCGCGCAGCAGCATTCACTGTCATGCCGCAGGGCAACGTAAGCGCGTCCCAGATGGAGATAAGCTCACAACCCATCATGGTCTCAACGGTCGATGACTGTGCTTTGACATCCTTTTTGAAACGGATGTCATCGTCACCAACCTCGAGAACGTCAGGAGTAAGCTCAAACGCCCAGTAAGAGACACCGCCGCCAGTCACCGTGTTGAACAGCGCACTGTTGACGTTGACATCTTCTCCAGGCATCTTTTCTGGGTCAACATTGTTGAGGCCTGTAATTTCCTCTCCCTGTTCCCGAAGCGCAGCAAGCTTGGGATCTTCATCTTGGCGTTTCATGCCCCGCACCGCGTTCTTGACAACCCCACCCATCAAAGGACGATTCTGCTTGAGCACGGTAACAAAGATCTCGCCTTTGTGGATGTAAAACCCCAGAACAACAGGTCCACCTTGCTCCTCAATGTACGGCGCATCGTAGGCCCCGGCAGATCCGTAAACGATCTTCATGCCGAGGTAGTCTTGCACCATCGCAAAGAGGGGCGGAAGCGTCACTTCCTGTCCTGTGGTAAGGTCTACACCTTTCCATCCGCGTTTCTGGCCTTCAGGGATCGGTTTGTACAGAGTTTCCATAGTACCCTCTAGTGAGGTCTGCATTTTCTTTCTTGTTTTGCAGATCACTCACACTGGGCTCAAACGGCACCTGCAGCGCCAAATGAGTTTTTTACTATGGCCGGCACCTGCAGCGCCAGCACGTCTTGTCACCTAAGTGACCATGCATACTAATTGACTCTCTCAAAAAATGCAAATGTTTTTTTGAAGCGCGTTTTTCTCTTCAAAAGAGATACCAATTGACCTCTTTATCTCGCGCTTTCCAAATTTCCACGTAACTATGTCTATGGCACAGGGAAACTCCCCTTCGCCAAACATCTCATATACGTTTTTAATGGTATACATGCGAAACGTAATTGGATCACTTGCATGCATCCCATCAAGAAAACTGTTAAATTTTTCTTCATCAACATCCAAGTACAACGCGTAAATTCTGGTGCAGTTGTCGTCTAAGCCTGTATCGGGGTAAAAATCCCCAATATAGGTGACCGACTTCTTCTTAAGCATTTTTGGAGAAAACAGCCACGCAAACTTGGGGTTTTCTTCAAATTCCTTAAATTGCTCGGCAGATGCCTCATATTCCCACGTAAAACACCGCGGGAACCCCAGCATCTTCCTTTTAACGGGAAACCGATACTGCATGTCAAACAAGACATACTTGCGGTTAATGATTGGCACCACTACCATACCGTTTGAAATTCTTACGGTAAACGGTGCGGTAGAGAGACTTAATTGTTCAATTTCATCCATCTCATCTTGATGCAGTTCTTCAGAAGTCTCTTTGTCGACTTCACCTTCTTCCATAGAAAGCTTACAACTACACTCTTCTTGAAACGGAAACTGAACCAAGTATTTTGCAATAACATATTTACCATTAAGAATACTGAGGGATTCCTCAGCCCTAAAGTCAAGTGCTAAAACCTCACCATTTTGGGTAAAGCCAAGCTTACTGTGCTCGTGCCCCTTAGGAACCCCAAAATCATGCATCTTTGCATTAATTCTTTCTGCAATTCGTTTGTTTCGCGCAATTAATTTCTTTTTGCGCGATCTTGATAAGGCCATCTTTCCTCTTCCTCCCATCTGGAATGTTAGGTTAGAGGGTTATTGTGAAAGGTGCTAAAGCACCCACTATTAAGTCAGAGTGAGCACATTAAAATACCATGAAAATGGGTTTGAGTCAAGGTTTTTTTAATTTGTCATCCCGGAAATCATTTCCGAATGATTATCCGGGATCTCGTAGCTTACAGAAACAGAAACGAGATCCCGGATCAGTTTTAGGAAAAACTGTCCGGGATAACACACTATTAAAAATTCTAAAACCCCTCAAAATACATCTTCATTGACAGTTGATCAATATCTGACTTGTTATCTGAAAAATAGTCTCCTTCACCAAACGTCAGCATATCAACATCGTTAAACCAATGCTTGAGTGTCACAACTTTTGGATTATCGATATTTCTCACCTTATTAAAGTCAAGTTCTTCCTTTGATCCAATCAACAAATAATTCCAGTACTCATTGACCTTAACACTGTAGGGGAAATTATACGCCCCCGCAAAAGTCCGGGTAAATTTTGTATAAAACTCACTTTCTTTACTAGGTGCATTGATGTTAACAGCGACTATCCCCTGCTCATTTAACTTACTCTCAACCTCTTCAAAAAACTCGTACGTAGCTAGATGTGATGGAATAAAAGACTCTTTTGCATAGACATCAATAATAATTAAATCGTAGGTCTTATCTGTTTTTTGTAAAAAAAGACGCGCGTCATCGGTTACCACCTCCTCATTCATATTAAACTCTTCCCTCGCAATTTCCGTGAGCTCCGGATCAATTTCTACCCCGGTAACGTTAAACGTGAAGTCTTCTCCTGTGAGCTTTCTCAGTTGCGCTGTTGCCGTTCCCCCTGCCATACCTAAAACCAAGACATCTTTTTCTTTTTTCCCGTCATTCATTACATACGGCAATACCGCAAAACTATCCCAGTAGTTTTGGCTTAACTCCGCATCAGGATAATAAACCGACTGAATGCCAAAGCCGGTGTCAATCTTCATTTCTTTATGATCGCCCTCGTCTGTCACTCTCACCAACTGATACTGTGTTTCCTCAACGACCAAATCCTTGTCTGACTGCTGTTTGTAAAAATAATCTGAGGTAAAATAGAGTAAAATGGGTATAAGTATAAGCAAATAGAGATACGGCTTTTTTCTAAAGTAAAACAAGGAAACCAAAAGTCCAAAAAGCACTAAACCGAGTATTGTCTCACGCGTTCCCAGATAGGGAATCGTAATAAATGCCGGAATAAACACACCAAAAATAGAACCGATGGTTGAGTACGAGAAAATCTTACCCGCATCAGTGCCTGAGTGAGAAACATCCTTAGTAACAATACGTACCGCAAACGGCACAATACAGCCAAATAAAAAGACAGGAACCGCAAAAAAGAGGAGTGACACAATAAGAAGAAAAATAAGCAGATCAAATGAGGTAATAAAAAGATTCTCGGGGTTGAGATTAGAAAACACCAGATCAAACAAAAACGTTATCACGGAAATCAAAATACTGGCAATAATACCGATAGAAAACAACAATGATTTTTTTGGTTTCTTGTCAGCCCATCTTCCGCCAATATAATAGCCAAGAGAGAGTGCTATAAGAACCGTTCCAATAACCGCTCCCCAGACGACCAGAGAAGTGCCAAAATAAGGCGCAAAAAGCCGTGAGAGCACCATCTCAAGTGTCATACTCTCAAAACCCATGGCAAAGACAAAGAGATATACGTGGAAAAGTTTTTTCATAAAATAGAATTAGGGTAGCCATAAAGGCTACCCGTACAGTATATCAAATAACTTCCCTCAAATCGATCCCTGTCATTCCGTCCCCCAGGGGAAGATTAAAATACCCAAGCACTGTTGGTGCAATATCCGCAAGGACTCCCGTTGTCTGGCTGGCATACAAATTCATGAAATCGACAGGGTCTACTTTTCCTTTATATGCATCATCTACCAATATAAACGGAACCGGGTAAGTGCTGTGTTCTTTATCAATATCGCCGGAAAGCCTTTTGATAAGCTCCTCCGCATTGCCGTGATCTGCAGTAACTAAGACCACTCCCCCACTTTTTGTAATCATCTCGGTCACTGTTTTGAGGTGGGTATCAACCGCTTTAATAGCCTGCACCGTTGCCTCCATGTTGCCCGTGTGGCCCACCATGTCTGGATTTGCGTAGTTTATGAGTGTGAAGTTGTACTTATTCTTGGCAAACTTATCAACTATTTTCTCCGTTACCTCTCCTGCGGACATCTGCGGTAGCAAATCGTAACTCTCCACCACGGGGGACGGTACCAAAATGCGATCCTCTCCTTCCTGTGCCTTTTCTGAAAGTCCGTTAAAAAAGTAGGTTACATGCGCATACTTCTCTGTTTCTGCCGCATGTAGGTGAGTTAGATTATTGTTTGAGAGAACTTCTGTGAGGTAATTGTGAACCATCTCACGCTCAAATGCGACAAACGTGTCTAAATCATCAGCATATTTGGTAAACGAGGTGAATGACAGATTGTTAACATACCGCTTACGGGGAAATCTATCAAAATCTTCGTTAATCATTGCACGAGTCATCTGCCGCGCTCTATCTGGCCTAAAGTTAAAAAATATGATGCCGTCATTGTCATCAATAGTAGTAACTGCTTCACCTCCCTTAGTCACTACCACCGGGTCAACCTGTTCATCATAAATCTTTTTATCATAAAACTCTTGCAAGCGCTTTTCCGGATTTTCAGTACTGATGTCTGACTCCCCCTCTACGATAGTGTTGTATGCCTTCTCTATACGCTTCCAGTTTTGATTTCTGTCCATGCCGTACATTCTCCCTCCAAATGAAGCAATATGTACGTGCCGCATCCACTGTATCTTCTTTTTTAACTCTTTTAAAAACACAAGTCCCGCATCCTTTGGGCTGTCTCTTCCATCCAAAAAGAGATGCAGGTATACCGGTTTTACTTTTTCACGTTTTATGAGTTTTAACAGAGCGTACAAATGCTCCTGCGACGCATGGACTCCACCATTGCCAATAAGCCCCATAATATGGAGTTTACTGCTGTGTTTTTTGACATGCATGGTGGTTTTAAGAAGGGCCGTATTTTCAAAAAAACGATTGGTCACAATATCATGATCGATTCTGTATAAACTTTGTTTAACGATTCTCCCGGCACCAATCGTAAAATGTCCGACTTCTGAGTTACCCATTTCTCCCCAAGGCAAACCGACACTGTGACTTGACGCATCAAGTAGTGTGCTTGGATAGTTTTTTAACAGGTAATCAAAAAACAGCGGATTTGCCCGCGTGATTGCGTTCCCGTTATAATCATCCGTCACACCCCATCCATCGAGAATAATAAGCGCTACCGGTCTAGTAGTTGAAGCAATCGGTGCACTGTGTTTCATCTTCTTTATTTTCGAGTGTATTTTTAATTTTCTGTCTAATTATTGTGTCGTATTCACTAATAGAAGCGTACAGTTCTTTTTTCTTTGTCTCGCCAGCTGCCTTTTGGTAATTGATCACTTCTTGGTTCCGCTCATACACAAGCTGTGAAACCACAAACAAGACCTTCTCTTGAAGTTCTTTGGGCACTTCTTCTTCTTGGAGATAGTGCGTGAGAGGTTTTTGTTTGATTTCAGTTGTTGCCATACCGCTTATTTTAGGCTTTGTGTTAATTATAGCATAAAATACACTATGAAGCAATGTTTTGTGTTTCAAAACTATCTTTTTATTATGCTATACTACATATACTAATACATAGTGATTTCAAAAAAAATGAAAACAAAAAAGAAAATACTGTCAAAAGGTGAATCAGCCGAGAAAAAGATTCTTCTTGAGAATATTACATCCATGATTGAAACATTCAATACTACACCGTCTTTACAAGAGGAATTAAAAGGTACACAGGGATGGATTAATGCGACTATTGGGTTTAAGATCGACAATGATAAGAATATGAGGATGGCCGTCGTCATCAAGGATGGAAAGATCACGGTCAGAAAAAGCATCCCAAAAAATGCTGATGCCACCCTGGTTTTTGCCACTAAAAAAGATTTGACCGACTATAAAACAGCAAGCAAAGACAAAGTCTGCAGGATGATACTTGCCAGTCGTGTTCGAGTTGATGGAAACCTTGCCTTGTATGGTTATTTTGACTATTTGTCGTCCCTGATTTTTGGGGAAGATGACATAAAGGCATCTAAGGTTCAAGCCAAGGAACACCACAAAGAAAATTTAGCACTGGCGAAAAATGCAAAAAAAAGTGGCAGGCAGACAAAGAAAAAGCGCATAGCCGGCAGGTTGAAGGGTGAAAAAGTAGACCCCGGTGTCCATTGGCTAGATGAGCCCTATCTGTCTAAATACGATCTAGATGATTTCCCCCGAGTGAAGCAGTTTAAGCACGATCACCATACCACGTTACCTGAAGTAACTGCGGAACAAGGGAAACTGTTGACTGATTTCTACATTAAAAACGGCTATGAAACCAAAAAAGACGGGACACCCTGGGATCCCAACCTACGCACGGCAGAAGGTTTTTATTATCTTATGGCCAATAAAGAACCGGTTGTCCGTCAAGATGATCTGCTTGCCGGCACTATAACGCCCAATCCGATCTGCGGCTCCGTGACCCAGCCATATACTATAGGCTGGTCAATCTGGGGCGAGCTCAGAACTATTCATGAGCGCGAACTGGATCCTTATGATATTTCCAGTGAGACTATTGAAACACTGCATAAACATGTTTTTCCTTTTTGGAAAGACCGAAACATTCACCAGCTCTGGAAGGTCCAGTTTAATAATCCACTACCCGCAAAGATAAATGATCGCATGTTCTGCCTAAACTTATGGGGACTAGTATCCCTAAATCCGGGCAGTCCCGGTTTTGAAAAAGTCTTAAAGAAGGGACTTACAGGGATTAAGAAGGAAATTAACGAAGAATTGAAAAAGGATGCAAAAGCAAACAAGGAAAAGAAAAATACACTTGAGGCTATAAAGATAAGTCTTGACGGCGTATCTGTATACACCAAGAACTTGGCGACCCAAGTCAAAAAAGAGGCAGGCAAGGAAAAGAATCCAAAAAGAAAAAAGGAGCTGGAAGATATGCATACGGTCCTTCTCCGCGTACCGGAAAATCCCGCAAGGACCCTGCATGAAGCATTGCAGGCGCTCTGGATCATGTATATTGCCGTCGGACTGGAAGGTATGGACGATGATGTTGCCCTGGGCCGACTGGACCAGATCTTGCAGCCATATTTTGAAGCAGATATGAAAAAGATATCCACGAAGAAAGACCATGAAGCCTATCTCTCACACGCTCTTGAGCTAGTAGGCTGCCTTTTTATGCGCATTACCAGTCATAGAGTTGGTGCGCCGACAATTGCTTCCTGGCAAAATTCCGGAGCACCAGCCGTGGCCTCTACTGTTGTAGGTGGCGTTACGCCGAAAGGAAAAGACGGGGTTAATGACATGACGTACATAGTTCTAAAAATAGTAGAAATGCTGTCTTTAAACGATCCTGACATGGATGCGCGCTTTATGCCCGGGGTCAATAGTCGGACATTTCTTAAACGGGTATGCGAGGTAAATTACATAACCTGGGGCACGCCGGCCATTCACAACGATGATGCCGTAATCAAGGCATGGAGCCAGTTTAAAGGATGGGCCATTGAGGATATTCGGGACTGGGTGCCGGTGGGTTGTGTGGAACCGGTCATTGCAGGCAAGCATCTGGCTGCCACCGGCGACATTGACTCCAACCTCATGGCGCCTTTTGGCATGGCGCTTAACAATGGTCGTCATCCGGTTGCCATGTGGGATCTTGGACCAAAGACTGGCCGAGTTGAAGATTTTAAGACCTTTGATGCTTTTTACAACGCTTTTAAAAAGCAGTTTACGTTCATTTATTCACAAGCGTTTATTGGGTCTAAGCAGCTCCTTACAATCCACCAGCAACTCATGCCATCACCGATTTATTCTGCCTTGCTAGATGGATGTATCAAGAAGGGTCGTGGCATGACCCGGGGCGGAGCAAAATATAATTCCTCGGGCGCTTCCCTCATTGCACTGTCTGACGTTGTTGATTCGTTATTGGTAATAAAAAGACTGGTTTTTGAAGAAAAAAAGTATACGTTCAAGGAACTCAAAGAGGCTGTTGATACAAATTTTGAAGGGCATAAAAAAATGCACGCGCTGATTAATAGTAGTGTCCCCAAGTTTGGATCAGGCAGCAAGGAAGCCACAGACATGGCCAACAAGGTTACGCACATGGTTTCTGACTTACTCCACAATGAAGATAACGGCAGAGGCGGCCATTATTCCACAGGGTATCGGACAAACAACAACCACACGGTTTACGGCCGTGTTTCTGGAGCATCACCATCAGGCAGGTTAGCAGGCAAACCTTTTACGCCCGGGCTTACCCCCAGCCCACTAGCATCAAAAAACATTTTGGATAATATTGGCGATGTGGCTAAATTAGATCCCCTTACCCTTGATAACAATATTGCTTTTAATGTACGACTAGTATTTTCAGATAAGAATACACACAGGCAAAACGTCGATCATGTAACAGACATTGTGCAAACCTATTGCGAGCAGGGCGGCATGCAGATGCAGTTTATTATGGCTGACAGCGATACGTTAAAGGACGCGATGGCACACCCGGAGTATTACTCTGATCTTATTGTGCGCGTTTCCGGTTATACTGGCTACTACGTGCAGATGCAACGCGATCTCCAGTTAGAAATACTGGGACGGTGTGAATATGAAGTTTAGTTGTTGACTAATGAAGCCACTGATCATTGACATTAAGGGAAACTCCTTGGATGACGGTCCGGGAATCCGCTCGGTTGTGTTTTTTAAGGGCTGCCCTTTGGATTGCTTTTGGTATCATAATCCAGAAAGCAAGAGCGTGCAAAATGAACTGTGGTGGGAGAAAAGTAAATGCATTGGGTGTAAATCATGTGAAAAGGCCTGTCCTCATGGAGCAATTTCTCCGGATGCCTCCCCGTTTGTTACTAAGGACTTGTGCGATTTATGCTATACGTGTGTGGAAGAATGCCCAGCAAAAGCCTTGGACCACGTAGGCAAGGAAATGGATATCGAAACGATTGTCAAAAAGGTGCTCCGCTATAAGCCATTTTTTGACACCTCCGGCGGAGGGGTCACTGCATCTGGTGGTGAGCCGACCATGCATATGAAGTTTGTTTCGCAATTATTTAAACGCTTTAACGATGAAGGAATCCATACCTTACTAGAAACCTGCGGGCTATTTGACATAGCTTCTTTTGAAACCATGCTCTTGCCACATACTGACTCGATTTACTTTGATCTTAAGTGTATCGATTCTGAAAAACATAAAAAATATTGCGGAGCTTACAACAAAGGTATCTTGAATAATTTCATAACACTAAAAAAGAAATCCCAATCGGAAGAATTCAGCTTATTACCTCGTACACCCATAATTCCAGGGATAACGGACACAGAAGATGCCCTTTTAGCGCTTGCAGATTTTTATGAAAAGCACTCCGTGCATAAAGCTGCTATTTTGCTTAACAATCCGATCTGGATAGAGAAATTCGAAAAATTAGGAAAAGAGTCTACAATTGGTGCAAAAAACCCGATCCGGAAGTTCTATGACAAGGAAAAAGCAGAAGAAATCAAGCACGTATTTTCTAAGCGCGGGATTAAAATAATAATCGGATAAATTAATGTATACATCTATAAAAGAATTCACCAGACTCGAGTCCTTTTTATAATAAAAAAACAGTATGTCTTTTATTGCGTTATCTACATCGGCAGTTGGCATTGGGTTAATAGACTCATCTGACCCTATTGCGTATGCCCTTATTTTCAGAATACTTGCTACAAAAAGACCCATAAGGAATTTTTTATATTTCTTGCTTCCTTATTTTATTTTGGTCTTTCTGCTGGGAAATGTATTCTTTTTTCTGGGTCAAAGTCTTGTTGAAAGCCTAAAGAGCTCGTTTGCACAGGGCCAAAGCATATTTTTTCTTGCTTTAGGGGGTATACTTATATGTATTGGAGTACTGCAGTTTTTCTTGTCCGAAAAGAAAAAAAAGAAACAATGGAATGTAAAGTTGGAAGGAATATATTGCTCACTCTCTGCGCTAATACTTTTTTTAATAAATGCTCCTCTTTTTATTTTATATGCCGGTCTAGTTTTAACGATCATACAATCCGGTGTTGCTTTTCCCTTGAGCATAGTTTTTATTTTGATCTATTCGATCACTTTGATTATGCCTTACATCCTTGTAGCTATCTTGTATAAGAAGTATGAGACTACCATTAGAAAGATATTAGACAAAGTATTCACATTCCTGGGAAATAAATATGTTTTTGGCAGTCTGCTCATCCTAATCGGATTATATTTAGTATTTGGTTAATTAGTTATGTTCTTTCTAGATAACCAAAAAGGCTCCCATGCAGGAGCCTTTTTTATAATCTCAACACATTACTTTAGCATCCACCACCACCATCTACCTGCGCCCAACTCGTTCCATCACAATCACACAGTTCATTTAATGAATCATCCCAGTAAAGTCCACCATCCATAGAACCACCACAAGCAAGTGGTGCGTCTGTTGGAAGCAACCGCATAGTGTCGTTTATATCCAAATGCGACTGCAAGTCATTTGCCCGCACACCAACTTTATCTTGCGCGGCGTCAACAAAGAACAGTGGTTCTACGGCATTTCCTTCAAACGTCGCAGACGCATTGTTTAAATTGTTTGGATTCCATGTCATGTTGGCATCAGCAACAAAAAAGGTATCGTCATTTTCACTTGCAGTAAGATCAGCAGCAGTATAACTATTTAATCCACCTTGCCATACAAATTGTCTGGTACCTGCTTTAAGATTTTCACCATGCGCAACTAGAGTTTTCTCACCTTCAATAGAACTGCTATTTCCGCTTACAAAAACAGAGTTGCTTGCATTTTTGATCGATAGGTCACCTCCGGATGCAACCAATGAATTTCCGGAGTTTTGATCTATTTCATTGTTTTGACCTGCATATACCGCACTATCTTGGCCATTAGCTTTATTACTTACTCCTTGAAGTACGAAAGACCGCAAACCAGAAGCCTCATTTTGATATCCACCCATAACGACTGCATAATTCCCGCTCACTTCATGGAGCTGCCCATTCCATGCACCAGCATATGAAATACCGTTAGCAACGTTTGAATTATTTGCTACTGCATTGTTCCCTTGGCCATCTCCGGCACTACTTCCTGACTTTTGAAGGTTACCAGGATCAAGCACCCATGCTTGATTGACAATGTTGTATTCTAAAGGTCTTTCTTCCCAAGTATATTTGCTGGTTGCCTTATTGTATGACACGTCTACTTTTCCACTTCCGGATGGGCCACCTGCAGTTGCCGGTGTATTTGATGCATCTACATCCTGTGCTTTGGAAAGGCCATCCATTGTCCTGGTGACTCCATCATTATTAACCGCATAAATATTACCCCCTTCTGAATAGATCTTCTCACCATCAAAATATATTTCTCCACCAACATAGAGACTCTTCCATCGTTTCTTAGACGTTCCCAATGAATATGTTAAATCAGTATAGGGATTTACATTGTCCGCAAAATGGACATCATTTGGCCCGCCTACTTGAGTGTCAAAACGGTACGACGTGTCTACCCTAAATCCATCCGGATCACTAAACGTAACCGGCTTATTTGTAGGGTTGGTTATAGTATTGTGCAGGAAACTCACCCCTTTAAAATGCGCTCCTTGATTAAAGTAACTGGGTAGCTCTACTTGGATTGAGCTATTAATATCTGTTGCTTCATTGTAGATAATTGTCTGTGCGGGCTGCAGTTCCTCAGCAGTCATTGCAGAGGCTGACCCTGCACACAGAAGTACGCCTACAAACACGAAGGCTCCAATGAGCATATACGTTTTTTTGTGCATGTGTATTTTTGTTAGTTAGTTTTTAGGTATAGTGTTATAGTAGCACATCTAGAGAAAAAGTGGTGTGGAAAAATATCTTGCTAAAAAGGCTCCAGTCAGAGACTGGAGCCGAATGTTTCATATTTGAGCTATGTATTAACTTGGATCACAGGTTAAATTACCATCCATTTGCCACCAATCCAGTGGATTGGTACTTGGGTTTCCACAATAGCATGGTCTATTAATGTCATTTGTTTCATCAACGTAAATTACCATACCTTCTCTTTCAGGATGCGCATTACACGCATCACGAAAAGCCTCTTGAAAATAGTCTTCCCATTCAGGAATGGAGCGAGGTCTAAGCCGCATTGCACTACCAATATCAACTGCAGTAAACTCAGTAACATCATCTCCGTCAAGAAGTCCAAACCCTACACCACCTCGTGAAGCATCAGCATACATCGAATAGGTATAACCATAAGGATCAGGATAACTTTGCGTGTTTGCTATGCTCAAATCTTGATCTTGCCCTGATCCATTAAATGCTAGACGTAACCCTGGATTGCTAATATCATATCCCGCCATATCTATAGTATCACCGCCAAGATAGAGGTTTGCCCATCTTTGTGAGGTTGAGCCAAGATCGTACGTATCGTTTGTTACTGGCAGTACGTGCTGTCCTTGAATAGTTCCTGCAACATCAAGTGGATGTGCTGGGGTTGCGGTTCCGATACCAACGTTTCCGGTGTTGTAGTAAATGTTATTACCACTTACTATCCATGGGCTTGACCCAATAGTTGTCCACGTAAACGTACCGCCTTGAATGCTCAATACCTGTCCATTTGTAGGATTGTTGCTTGTTTGAAGATTATCTGGAGTAACTTTTGGCTTTTCTGTTAAGTTGTGCCACTCGCCTTCATCTCTAAAGAAGAGATTGTCACCATCGTATTGCATCACGCCTTCTGTTGGAGGATTTTGAAGAGAAGTTGTCCCGAGCATAAATCCCTGGTCAGCAGAAACGGTGTCTGAGAATTTTCCGTTTTGGAATTTGTTTGTTGCTGTTCCAAGGTCATAGCTTCCTGTTGGCATTATCGTATCTGCAACCTTGATTGGGTACGTACCACCGTCACCTAGTCTTGAGATTTTACCGTCTACTCGTAAATCATCACCAATGGTAACCGGTACCGCGTCTTCACCTTTTGAATTCTTTGCAACATTTCTTAATGTTCCGTTTACAAAGAAAACACCGCCAACACCAGGAGAAGTTGAACCAACGTGGATGCTCTCTAAAAAGCGTCCGGTTTTATCAACCTTTATTGCACTTTGGACGTTTACCGGTTCTAAATAATCAATCTCGGCCGCAGGTTGAATGTTGTTTCCTGAAGCTGCAGATGCGCTCAATGCAACTGCAACAAGTGCGATGGAAAAACAGCCACCTATGGCGAACTTGAGAGTCTTTGCCATATTTTTCTCTTATTTCTATTTTAGATTTGTAATTATGGTAAGTATACCACACTGCCTCTAAAGCTCAAAAATGATATGCCTTAAGATATCCACACTACTTATTTTTTTCTTGCTTAATAGCCTCAACGACGCCTGAATCGCTTTTTAAGTTCTCATAAAAAAGTATGTGTTCTTTATTAATGACCATTTCATCCTCCGGACCATGAAGTTCATTTCCTAGCTTTACTAAACTTAATTCAGGTTGTGCTTGTTGCTTCTCAGCTGCAGCTTCGCCCTCTTCTCCTGCTGACTGAAGTTGCTGATTTGCTTGGAGATAATATACATCCATGAGATGCACACCGTCTTTTTGCTTATCCATTTTACCAAAGTATACCTGGCCGTTTTGTAAAAAGACTGCCTGATACGTATCTGTATTCTCAACATTCTTCTTGTCCATAAGGTAATAGACACCGCCACCAATCAAAATACCGATAACAATAATAAGGAGAACAATCAACAACGTGTTTGCTCCCTTTTTTGATGATTGAGGTTGAGATTGAGTTTGCTCTACAGATTCATTCATATGATTAACTATTAGCTTTTTTAGATCACAAATTACGTAACTACATCTCTTCTACCTACTAGCATACCATACACATACCCCCTTTGCGCCACTCAATCTTATACACAACAAAACCTCTCATTTCTAGAGAAGTTTTGTAAAGAGTGTGTTCTATTTAGTTTACTCTAGAAGTTCTGGAAAACAGCCACCGCCAGAAAAGGTTTTCCATCCCCATCCAGTCCACTCACTATATGAACACACACATGGTGTGCTCATTCGTGTCTCAAAAACTGTATCTGACCAAAAGAAATACACACCTTCAAGTTCTTCAACGTTTTCCTGATCATTGTTACAATGCATCCCCAGAGACTCCTCTACAGCTTCTGGAGTAGTTGGCTTCATCCAACCAACAGTATCCATGGTAAAATCTACGCCTTTTTTAAATGAACTTCCTCCAGCAGAAACACCTCGTTCTGTTGGGTCAATGTCATCTTTTTTAACATACAGCGCATTATCAACATTTAATATATCTGCTGAGGAAGAGAGTGTATTGGAGTCAACATATATACTTCCCGGGCCAACGTATACATCTTTCCAAGGCATCGATTCGGACCCTAGACTGTATGTATTCGCAACGGCAGGAATTATGTTTTGCCCTTGAATAGTACCTGCTACATCAAGCCTTTGCGTAGGTGCCTTTTTCCCAATACCAACGTTTCCAGACAGATAATACACGTCACTACCTTCTGTCATCCATGGACTTGCTCCGTCTAGTTGGGTCCATTCATGACCATTCCAACCCTGAAAATTTTGTCCATTCCACTGAATCGTTCCTGCTTCCAGCGAAAGACTACCAGACTGTTCACCAAAAGATCCCGTTTGAGCATTGCCTACATTCACACCACCTCGCGCCTTAATACTTCCCTCAACAGTAAGCTGACCATCCGGTTTCATTGAGTTTACATTAATCTGGCCTGAGAAGTATCCATCTTTGAATCTGCTTTGCGACATGCCTAGACTATACGTGTTATCGTCCTTTGGCATGATTGAATCAGCAACCTTAATCGGATAGGTGCCCCCTTCTTCCATTCTAAAAAAGGCTCCATCAATCCGAACATCGTCACCTACCGTAAACGCAACTTCATTTCCATTCTCATCTTTTGATTTATTCACCACAGTGCCATTCATATAGGTTACTCCACCAACTCCCGGTTTTGAAGATCCTACATGAATGCTTTCAAGAAATCGTCCGGTTTTATCTACTTTTATTGCTCCTTTAAAGTGTGCCTCCACAGCATCAAGCACTGATGCATTCGCAGCGGGCTGCATTTCTGTTCCTGCGGCTGCATTAGTTGCTACCGGGACAATAAGTAAAGCAACGAGCACCAGCATAAAACCGAAAACTGAAACTTTTCTTTGCATATGAGTGTTTTTATTTACTAATTTTTTTACTTTAGTTCATTATAGCAAAGAATGTACGTAAGGATATCCCCATATTAAAATAAGACCTCTAAACAAGAGGTCTTATTTCTTAAGTAACTGATACTTCTTTTACCAGTTACGACTAGTATCCACGATTTTGATAATCAACTGTCTTTTCCCATTCCTTCTTTTGAATAGTGGTGTGCACAACGCCCGGACCGTACAACACTTCATTCTCAATATCTTGTTCAGAATATCCACCGTAGTACCATGCCTGGAACAGATTTAGAAACCATAGCGCATCAACGCCTATATCTCTTCCTAAGCGCTTCTGCATAATCTCTCTAAACTCTTTTGCTGCTCGCTGCTCTTTTACCAGGTATTCTCTATCAACCTCGCCTCTTCCATAGCGATAATCAAGACTGTTTATGAGGTATCTATACTCCTCACCATAGTAGTGAGAATCAATGGTACGCTCAATCCAGTGTGACTCGTTTATAATATTTAGGTTTTCTTTGCTGACAATATGATAGAGCTCATGCTCACGCTTTTCACCATCATCTTTAAGCATACTATATGGATATTCGGCAAATGTTTTTGACACTTCAATAAATCCTCGACGATAATCGATGTCAAAGGGAAGTGAAACTGAAATGCTTTTGTCATTACCACCGGTAACATAAAAAGGGTTTCCTGTATCTCCAAGATAACTAACCCGAGTGTTTTCTGACCAGTTTTCTTCCCCTAAATTCTCACCGTAGATAGTTACATATTCACCTCTCAGTGCATTCTTTTTTGAAAAAGCGACAATTCTAGGATCAGAAGTTAATGTAGTTGCAGCTATTACATGAGAATATGGCTCCGTGTCACCTACAACAATTTTAATTGAAAACTCATATTTTCTTCCGGGTTCAAGCCCGGTTACGGCATGTTGATACACGGTATACCTACCAAAGACAAATTCCATCTCTTCTTTGGGCACCTCATGAACAAGAGTATATCCCTCTCCCTTTTCTACATCCCGCTGATACAATCTGATAGTATCACTGTAACTTTCTGTAGTTAAAATGGCATTGAGTACAACCGTGTCCTTAGTTTGTGCAGACACGCCAAACGATTCAATACCTGGCTTATAGCTGTCTTCTTCTCCATTCATATTGCTTTGCCCTACTTCTTCAGGAATCGTAGCAGATGCAGCTGGTACGAATCCAGAAAAAGTAACAACGCTTGTCACTGCAAGCATTAGCGTAAGTAGTCTTCTCATAAAAAATATGTTACCATTTAATTAGCATTGAACCTTAGCATGTTTTTGTCGATTTGTCAAGTTTTTTTGCGTATGAACACCAAATTTAACATAAAAGAACTCTACGCGTTCCCCAATCTTATCTCATACACACGGATTATTATTGCCGTGTATATTGTTGTTGCCTCTTTTTTCCCCACAAATCCACTGTATGTACAGGTATTTTACTTTTACGGTATGATTTCTGACAAAATGGATGGTATTATTGCACGCAAGTTCAAGCTTGAAACATACTTTGGTGGCCATATTCTTGAGCCAATTGCAGACGGGCTCCTTATTACCTCAGGCTTCTTTTTTATGGTCTTTAGAACTGATATTCCACCAGCAATTGTGATCACCGCTGCAACAATTTTGATTATTGGGGTTATTGCAAGTATTGCGTATATTGCCAAATACAAACGTCCATACGATATTCACAACATTGATGCCCGCACGGGCGTGCTCTTTGCTCATATACTGGTTGTCTTTTTTATCTTTGATATTCCATACCGAATCGAAGTTGCATACGTCATTATGGGAATTGGTGCATTTTTGCTGGTTGACTTTATCAGAAGACTTCTTGCGAATAACAGGCAAGTTGCTCATTAAGGATTGAGTTCCTACGCGAGACATACACCCCATCCTAACCTCCCCCTTTAAAAAGGGGGAGGAACAAAGAAAGAAAAATAAAAAAACCTCTCACCAAAAAGTGAGAGGTTTTTAGTGGTGATACTTTATTCAGCAAGCATCTTTTCTATCGCAAGTTCAAAATACTCTTGAGGATACGCACCACGAAGCGCAATTCCTTCAACCGTTCCATCTCCTTTAACCTTTCCCACTACAAAACCTGGAGTACCTTCCATACCAATCTTAGCTGCATCCTCCGCATCATTTTTTACCTCTTCTTTCATCTTCTCGTCCAAAAGGCATGTTTTAAACTGCGCCTCTTTCACTCCTACTTGTTTTGCAAATGACAGTGTTTCTTCTTCTGAAATGCCTTTTCCATTTGCCTTGGTGTTTTCATAAATCAAGTCATGATACTGATAATATGCTGCATCACCACCGAGCTTTCCTGCGCACTCCGCAGCAATAGACTCTTCTGTTGCCTTAGGATCATGAAAGTCTAGGGGAAGATCCCGATAGACAAAGAAAGCTTTATCTGAATCGATATATTTTTCAGTAAGTGGGGGCAACGTCTGTTCCCAAAACCGCTTACAGTAGGGGCACTCAAAATCACTAAACTCAACTACTGCAACTTTTGCCTCTTTATTTCCCTTTATCGCATCGTCATCAATGGACACAGTAACCGTCTCAGCTTGGGCTATGAACTCCTCAGGTGTCGGATTCTCTTGCTCAGCTTCCTTAGCTTGTGGAATCGCCTCTGCTTTTAATGCTTCTGTGTTTGAATCCCCTTTAGTGGCAATAATTGCAAAGGCAATAATAAGCCCCGCAATAACAATTGAGAGCGGGATAATGAATACTTGGGCGTTTATTTCTTTCTTGCTCATAAATATATAATTATTTTTTGGCTTCAGGTAAGTGTAACAGAAGATTTGGGGGACGGCAAATTCCGGATGCACGATTCCGCAAATAATAGTATGATAATAATTAAATAATTCATACCAAATCATGAAAATCATCTCATGGAATGTAAACGGTATACGTACACGCATAGAAGAGACTTGTTGCAAGATATAGCCAGCAAGGATAAAAAACTATATGATGAAAGGGCCAATAGTTATCGTAGGGTGCGGTCATAGTGGAACTTCAGTATTGCTTGCAGCACTAGGTTCGCACTCTGAAATTTTTGCGGTTCCTCAGGAATCTTCGTTCGGCTTCATGAATGAGCGGGAAGCTAAGAAGTCGCTTCTAGATTTTAGCACTCAAGCGGCTGCCTCAGAAAAACGTCGGTGGGCTGAAAAAACGCCAAAACATATTCACAAGCTAGAGCGCATCTTTTCGCTTGTACCTGATGCAAAAGTCGTTATTATGTTGCGGGATGGTCGCGATGTGGCTTGTTCCATTCGTGATAGAACGGGGAGTTTGATCGGGGGAATACAACGATGGGTAACTGACAATACAGCCGGATTGCCGTATTGGGACGACCCCCGGGTTCATGTTGTCCGCTATGAAGATCTGGTTGCTCATTTTGAAGCTACAATGCGAAATGTGATGGTATTCTTGAAAGAGGAGTATGAACAAGAAATACGTATGTTCCATAAAGATGAGAAGAAATGGTACTCAAATAAACTATCTCGACCTCCTTCCTCTTTTGGCGAATACCACAATCAATATCGTAACTGGCAAATCAATCAGCCTTTGTTTGATGGTCGAGGAAGATGGAAAAAATTGACTGCAGATGAATACGATAGTATTGAAACAATAGGTAAAGATCTCCTGACCAAGCTGGGTTATATATAATAGATCTGTTATACGATACTAAAATAATCAATCAAAAAACATCATGAAAATTCTCTCATGGAATGTAAACGGTATCAGAGCAGCATATAAAAAAGGTATTTTAGACTTTCTTAAAAACGAAAAGCCGGACATTTTGTGTGTTCAAGAAATCAAAGCAAAAGAAGATCAACTCCCAAAAAAACTGATCGCTCCTCAAGGGTACGTTACCTGTTGGAACCCAGCTGAGAAAAAAGGGTACAGTGGTACTGCGATTTTTTCACGCATTAAACCCACGCGAGTTAAAACGGATTTTGGAGAGAAATCACCACTCTCACAGGAAGGCCGTGTGATTGAAGCCGAATACGATAGATTTATATTATTTAATGTCTATTTTCCAAATGGGAAAAAGGATGCAGACAGGCTTACCTTTAAGATGGACTTCTATAAGGCATTTTTACACTACATTGACCGACTCAAGAAGAAGGGCAAGAAGATCATCTTTTGCGGAGATGTAAATACGGCACATACAGAAAAAGATATTGCACGACCAAAGGAGAATTCAAAACGATCGGGGTTTTTACCCATGGAGCGTGCATGGATCGATACTGTTATTAAGCACGGATATGTAGATACATTTAGAAAATATAACACCAAGCCAGATCAGTACTCATGGTGGGATCTAAAAACACGTGCGAGAGAAAGAAACGTTGGATGGAGAATCGATTATTTTTTTGTCAGTAAAAATTGTATGCCCTACGTAAAAGATGCTTTCATTCTAAAAGACGTCTTTGGATCCGACCATGCTCCGGTAGGGGTAACGCTCAAAGGACTTAACAATTTTTAGAATTTATATCGTTTTTGTGTTTTTATTTCCCAGTACTTTCTGGCAATCCGTCTCGCTGCAACAGCTGACCACAGTTGTACTTTTGACATTTGTCCATACTTTACCCCCTCTTGATCGGTAAAGAGCAGGGGCTTTTTTTGTTTTTCAGACCACACATGAAGTTCCGGAATGGCACTAAGCTCCAAAAATGCCTTCATAGTTGCCTCTGCAGTGATGAGTAATGTTTCTCTGATTTCTTTAACAAGATCTTTGTCCCATCCTTCTTTTAGACCAAGCTTTAAGTTTTTTGAAAGGCCCAAAATAACAAACGCTGCCTGCTTAGCCCAAATAACAACCCCGTGGTATTCCTTTGACGTGTACCCATGGGAGTTGTTACGTGCAATAAGCACCGGCCCTGCTGGTGTATAGAAATATTTCTCGTCTTTAAGCCTTTCGCAAAAACTGGCGATATCATCTGGATCAATATCTGTTCCGTAAGTATACAAATATGATTCATCTAAATGATTAACCTTGAACTGCTTCCAAACAAACTCTTCTTTACTGTTTTTTCCACCGTAGAGTGCCAATGCAAACGCCGTTTTCCCATCTCTGTTTGTGAATCGATACCGATCTTTGACACTATCCCATTTCTGAATTAGTTCATCAATATCTGGAACATCTAGCTCTAAATCATCAATCTGTGTTTTAAGTACTCTGAGTGCTTCGGGATAAAATACTGCATTGACGTCAAACGGAGCTATTACATCGCTTACTCTTTTATATGCATCGGCACTATCACGCCAGTTTCCTGCATCATAAAAAACATCCCCCGGTTTACGTCTGTTTTGAGGAAATGGCTTAAACGTAATCAATTCTCTTGTTCTCGCACGGTCAATTATGTACTCCGCGATCCGCCGTATTTTGCTTTGATTATCATTTTGACGAATAAAGTAATACGGCAAGTGTTTAAGTCCCATAATAGTATGCGGCTCAATATCAATCATCTTTCTATCAAAGATATCGCGCCCACCTACCAAATGCTCGTACCGGTATTCACCAACAACATCCTCATGCCATCCTTGCCCATATTCACTCACATTTTTAATAGTCACCTCGTACATGTAGCGTCTCGCATTTTCAGTCAAATCATGCACACTAAGATCGGCTGCTTCCATGTAATCCCGGGGGAAAATGGTCCCGTAATTATCACCACTCGTTTTGCTCCACGTAATCAAATGCTTGATCTCCCTGCCCGCTTGATCCCAAAATAGTTTAATACAACTGTCTTTTTTACATACTTTCTCAATATCCAAAAAGACTGAAAAATCAATACGTTGTCGTACAAAAAGACGTGCGATGGGATGGTACGAAGTAAAATCGTTTGTTGCCGCTTTAATGGTAAAAGGAATTTCATCGCCCTGCGTGTTAAACAGTGCAAACCCTCTGAAGGGAGCATCTATTTCTTTAACACTGACGCCACGGTCAAACATAACATCAACTCCATACCAATATTTTCCATAATGTCGTCTAAATCGCAAGATATTGTCGATACCTTCAGTAAACTTCCGTGCTTCACGAGGTAATGAGAGGCTCAAAAATTTCTTACGAATCTCAGCAAATGACATGTAGAGTTTCTTTGGACTCTCCGAACTCACGAGCTGCCGCACCGTTCTCATATCCTCCATCACCGGATAAAAAAACTTAATTTTCTTTTTGGTGAACACTCCAGATACCTCGAGCTCAAATCTTTTGTTCATTTTGAGCTTTTGTATCACTATATCTTCCCGAGGAATAGTAACAAATCCACAATACAAGTGGTTGTTTGGTCCTATGATTCTAAATTGTCCGAGCTCATCAAAATCAACATAGTATCCTCCTTCAATCCACACATCTTTTTCATGCTCTGCCATTTACGTGCCCATTAACGTATCATTTTCTTTTTTCAATCTTTTTATCTCATCTTTCATCTCGATCATTTTATGCTCGCGGCCAATGAGAATCTTGTTGAATTCTTTGAGCTTTTCTTGTTCATTTTCTCTCTCTTTTTCCGCCTCCACTTGCTTTGTAATATCCCTAAAAATGCCCCGTAAGGAGACTAACTCGCTATCTACAACTTTTGCAGATAAGTTACCTTCCACCTGTATTCTTTCCCTATCTTTAGTTATAAATACCGTTCTAAATCGTCGTTCTCTTTCTCCTTTCTCAAATGGAGCAATGAAGTTTTTAAATTCATCCTCACATTCCCTACAGAGTATATCACTAAAGTTGAGTTTTTTTGTATCACTCTTAGTATACCCAAGCACCTCGCGCCACTTGTTATTCACGTAGAGTATAGTGCCTTGCGCATCTATGCTTACTATCAAATCATTTACAGAATCAAAGAGATCATCGTACTTCTTTTTGACTTTACTGTACTTTTTGAGCGCCTCTCGAAAGGCATCCTGGAGCAACCGTGACTCCTTGGTAAGATAGCGAGTAAAGTAAAAAAGGAGACCGAGCAAAAAGACTACAGAAATAGCATCGGATAGCACAACACCAAATTCTTGATAATAGTTAATATTATCACCCCGCTCAGACTGGTGCGCAATGTATCCAGTCATCTCTCCAAATATAAGTCCGAGATAAAAGAGAGACATACACCCATATAAGAAATATCCATAATACGCATCCACAATAACTGCGGCAACTACCAATACAAATACGTAGAGTAACACCATGTGTGATTCTATTCCACCATCAAAATATATGATGAGTGTGAGAAGAACAATGTCAACGAGTAGCTGGACAGTTGCAAGCATGTTCAGATTAACTTGCGTTCTTTTTCCCTTTGTGTAGTGTTTTATGCGTTTTAAATGAATGTAGTTAAGCCCCGTATATATAAGATATATAACAAGTATGCCGGAAAAAATAGTAATGCTTCTTATATTTGGTCGCGACGTAAATCCAAGCATCATAACAACCCACAGAGTAATGGGAGTAATAAAACGTATTTTGAGTATCCAAAAAAGTTTGTCTACCTTTTCTTGGAACAGTACATCTTTAATTTTTACCTGCTCGATCATTTTGATCTTTTCTTTACTTCACCCTTTTTATTGTACCAAAAAATGCTACTTCTTATCTATGAGAATTTTTCTTTTACTCCCTTTATTGCTTTGCATGTAAATCAATACAAAAAACACCAATGAAATCACAATAAACGGAATGCTCAAGTATTGCCCCATAGTAAGTGGACTCGACGCACTAAGCGTTTGGTATTCTTTAAAGAATTCAACAAGAAATCGTGTGGTGAAATACAAGAAAATAAATAGACTAAACGTAACGTACGGAATCTTCTTTTTGACTGTGAAGTATTTATAAGAAAATAACACTACAACAAATATGAATAATCCAAGGAACGCCTCATATAACTGACTGGGATGTCTTAAGACAGCGCTGCGCTCAAATAAATGAAACCGGACCCCCCACTCGCCACCCGTTACCCTGCCGACGATTTCTGAATTGATAAAGTTTGCGAGTCTAATACATACTACGAGAAGTGGAATAGGAATAATCACGAGATCTATGTAGTCTCTAATTTTTATGTGTTTGATTTGGATAAAGAGAATAAACGTAATCGCAAGTCCTATGGTAAGCCCATGGCTTGAGAGTCCTCCACGATGAATCATAAGTATCTCAAGAAGATTGTGACTGTAATAACTCCATTCATAAAAAAACACGTGGCCAAGCCGTGCACCAATGGTTCCACCAATAATAAGCCATACGAGCAAATCAAAAAGGACGGTAAATTTCTCTTTATCATTTTTGAGAAGTAACCGCCAGGATAATAAGCTTACAAGAATCCCGAATACAATCAAAAGACCGTAGTACCGTACGGTAAATGGACCAAGCGAAACAAGGATGGGGTCAATACGATGATCAAAAATCATAGGCTCTGTTAGTATAATCATTGTAACACACCTTTTTGCCTTCATACACCAAAGTGAAAAATCGATTGACAGAAAGTGTAAATTAGGGGAAAATCGCGGTTAGATTCTTTGGATATAGTATAGGAGGATACTGAAAAATGGGTAGTTCACCTATCCGAGAGGAAGACTTGAAAAAGCATCACGCTGGTGATGCAAGAACCATTGGAGCAAGAGACAATCGTATGTATACCATTACTCCCGCCCCACGAGAACAGGGTGAATTTTTGAACGGATGTATTTATTCTCCAAACGAGGATGATGTTCAGGGACAACGAAAAACGTTCAAGACCCTAGCCAGGCAAACCATTGCTATATCACCAACCTATGAATTGGAAGCCGATATGTGCGGCAGGATTACACAGGTAGGAGCATACTTAGCTCGTCATTTAGGACCAGAACGGGTATTTTTCTTATCTTCAGGACTTCACAGAAAAACTATTCAAGCATTGCAGGACAGTGGCGTTCACGTTATTCATGAGAAGACTGAAGTAAGACACCGGATTGACTGGAAGAAATTTTCTGAAATATTGTGCTTAGATGAAGCAGGTATTCAGGAGTGGTTTATTGGCAAAGGTGCAACACTGTACTTGGGTATTTTAGGAATTTTATTAAATCACTCACAGATTCTTGAGTCTACTAAGTGGGTGTTCCAAAGCGACAGTGAACTCGAAAGCTATGAAACATACGATCCATTGCGATATATTTTTACACCGGTTGCAGAAAATATTTTACGTAGTCGTGGAAAAGTTAATACATCACTCAGGAAATGTATTTTTGGTAAAGTTGGACGTAACAACGAACTTGTCGCAGCAACCCTTAACAGCTTACATATTATTGCCCATGCGGCAAAAAGCAACATTCCGAATGAAATTCGTGAAGCTGCTGATAGCGTTTATCACGGCCTTGCACGACTTGTGTGGCCCTGCTGTGGAGAGATGCTGTGGGATGCTCACACGCTCCTACATGAACGTCAATTTGCGACTGGATATGGGCTTGAAACACTTGAGAATATTCAATTTGGCGCAAGCCAAAGTGAAATTCCGGCAATCTGGCAGGTTATTCATGACAAGCCCCGTCTTGACGGAACCAACACACATTTAAAAGAGCACTTTATGCTCTTTAGAATTGGACAACTTATTACTGCGATTGTAATGAGCGGCACACTTCCACACACTCTACAGACTATTGAAGAGATTGCTGAGTACAACAAAGATGTTCTTGCACCACTTGATAACCAATTGGTTACCATTATTCCGGAAAAGCTGGGCCCGGTCGAAGCACATTGTATCCCCTTTGACCGTATTATGCCACCGCCTCAAATGCTCATTGAGGCTGGTATTGTACAATAAATACTCCACCACTATTTTCTTGCGCTCCCTAAACTCAGGTAGCGCTTTTTTGTTTGACCTTTTCATGCGAACTCGATACTATTTAATTACACTTCTAAGTATAATAAAAAAATAAATGACGCCGTACGAGGAACTCAAAGAACACTTTAAAAAATATAAATGGGAAGTAAAACGAAAAGCGTCAGGTAAAATCAAGTATGACTACCTCGTCCCCGCTGGCCCCTATGATGAACATTGGGATTGGGATGGGTTTTTTATTGGCATGGCACTTTCTAGTCAGATTCCGTCTGAAGCCATTTACTTAAAAAACTGGACACGTAATTATTTAGAAAACGTAAAGAAAGATGGATTCACGCCAGGGCTTTTAACTCCCGAGGGTGTTGATACTCGGCTTAAGCATATTAAACCGTTTTTTGCACAAGCCGCGTATCATGCTTCAAAAAATTTGGGAGATTTTAGTTGGCTTAAAAATGGGCTAGGCAAAATAGAAAAAGCAACGGAGTATCGTCAAAAAAAGTATTACGATTCACAGACAGGCCTCTCGTGCTGGGCTGACTCTATGGAATCAGGTGCAGACAACAACATTGCAGCGCTAGACTACCCCGATGGATCCGTTATTGCTGTTGATTTGAATGCGTTTTTGTACTTGGAGCTTAGAGCACTTTCAAAAATAGCGGGAGAACTCGGCAAAAAACCAACTGCTACAAAATATTCAAAGAAAGCACAGACCCTTAAAAAACAGATCAACTCAGTTTTGTGGAGTACAAAGGATGAGAGTTACTACAACATAGATAGAAAGACCGGTGCATTTATTACACGAGACACGTACTCAAATTTCATACCCCTTTTTGCCGGCATTGCTCCAAAAAATAAAGCTGAAGCACTAATCACAAAATACTTGATAAACCCCAAGAAAATGTGGGCAAAGCACGGTATTAGAACGCTTGCGAAAGATGACCCGGGTTATAGTCAAAGAAACATCATTAAGCCACATTCCAATTGGCAAGGCCCGGTGTGGCCCATTGCAAACTACCTGTACTTTCAGGGACTGCTACAGTATGGTTTTACCAAAGAAGCCACCGAGCTTTCAAAAAAGATTATCTCAATTTGCCTTAAAGACATTAAGACTTCTGGTGGTATGCATGAAGATTACAATGCTGAGACGGGTGCTCCTCTTGCTGCGCCCAATTTTGTGTCGTGGAATCTACTTGTTGAGCTTATGCCCGTTAATTCAAAAGAGAAACATAATCCGTTTTTGGTGTAACTATAAATGTCAAATTCAAAAATCAAAATGATAAATGAATTAAAAATGCCAAAACCGATTTTTTGAATTTGACATTTCTCCCACCGTTTTCCCCTTGACCAACAAAAAATAATACGTACTATTGAGGCAGAACGTTTTTGTTTTCAAAAGACAAGGAGGATTTTTTGTGTTAGGAATGAAGTCAAAACAGCACTTAGCATTAGTCACCAATGATGAATCGGTTGCTCAATTCGTGGAGGAATATTGTCCAGACACCGTCGAGTGTCAACGTTACACCGATCTTAATGAATTGCTAAAAAATATTCTCCGGTATCATGTAAATGGTATTATTCACGTCACTGACCAGAAATGCACGTTAGAGACTGAACTGAGAAACAGACTTTCACAAATAAAGAAAGTTGAGTTTGCGCAAGATTATATCTTCCCCGTTATCTGGCACGTACCGCTTAACAAAAAGGATTCTCTTGTTTCCCACCTTTCTCTTGTCTCTACAGGAAGCTTATTTGTATGGGGGAACCACAATACCCTGTATACACTTGAAGAAGCAATTCGGTTTTTTATTCCCATTATGCATATTCCATATGCGTCGGCAACAGTAGCTATTGTTGATGCTGATCTTGCTGTTATGAAAACGTTTAGACATATATTCCATGCATGGGGTCATATGTCAATAACCCAATCTCTTTATTTGCCTGACCTATCTGCAGAAGATGCCGCGCGTAGGACCGGAAGAAATGCGCATGTTGTCCTTATTGACAATGTTCTTGCCCAAAACGCAGCATTGTTTGAAGCATTGCATACGCTGCATCCCAAGGCTTCTTTTATCACAACACACGAGGGCACGGCTTCAGAAGCGGATAAGACGACCTTCGCGCAAAAGCACTTATTGACTACAAGTGAAGTGCCGGTAGGACTTGTAAAAGAGTTTGTGGGATATATCAATTTTGCAATAAAAAAGCTGTAATTAATAAAATACTATTTCTTATACGTGCATACGCACGTTTTTTTGTTGCTAAAATGGAAAATATTGACAAAATCTGTTACTTAACGTATAATTCATTGCTGCTATTTGTTACTTTTTTTTGGAGGAAAAGATGAAAAAGAGTTTTTGGGAGCTCAGAACGTTCCCAATGATGATTATTGTTTTTGAAGCTATTTTTTGGCTCCTGTGGGCGCAATTTATAACTATTCCACAAATCACTACAATCGATTTGTACCCAATTCTTAACGATGAGATCAAGCTTCCTTTTGCCATTTCCCGCGCATGGGATATTCTGCTTGGGCCAATAATTTGGATTTTTTTGCTAATAGAGCAAAAATTTTCTGAGCGTATTCTTGAGAAAGAGAATAGCTTCACATTATTATTGTCTTTTGCATCCGCAGCACTTATATTAGTCTTTCTTTTTGGTTATATTCTTGTTGATAACATCTCTTCATCGTATATCAGTATATTTGCCACTATTCTTATTGGAACATGTTCTCTGTTTATTGGCGGCTATTTAGCTGCTTTTATACGGGCACGGAAAGAAAAATACAGACCTTTGCTACTTCGTGCCGTTACGGTTACCTTTTTTGTGGGAATTGTTTTGGGAATCGTTTTTGGAATCATTTTTGGAATCATTTTTGGAGTAATCCTCTTCATTACATTAATGCTCTCTGTACTTCTTACTGGCCTTATTTGTAAAGTGCTTTTCCAAAAAAGCCTTTCCAAATAGAATTAATTTTGATTATTAAAGAAAAGGGGACTTTACTCACCGGGTATAAAGTCTTTTTTTTGTACTAAAAAACGCCCCATATAGAGAACGTTTTTAAAAATCGATTTTATGAGTGCTTTAACACATACTCATGCGCAGAGAGAATCGCCTTAATAGAGTCCCCTGCTGATATATTATTTTGTTTATATTTGGCATCTGTTACATCGCCTGCTGCAAAAATGCCTTCTGCAGACGTTTCTCCTGTTTTATGGTCGACTATTATTTCTCCATAATCACTCAGATCAACCAGACCTTTTACAAATTCAGAATTGGGCACAGATCCAATCTCAACAAAAATACCTTCGACATCTAACATTTTTTCTTCCCCGGATTCTCTATCTGTATATTTAATTCCAGAAACAAGCGTTTCACCAAGCACTTCTTTAGTCTCAGCATTAAAAATAATCTCTTTAACCTTGTCTGATTTTTTGACTTGCTCAACGGTTACCGGGTCTGCTTTTAATGCATCGCCATATTCCATGAGTCTAATTTCTTTTGCGTATGGAATCAAATCTTGGGCTGCCTCAACACCGCTATTTCCCCCGCCAACGACCACAACAGTCTTGTCTCTAAACAGTGGCGCGTCGCACGTTGAACAATACACTACTCCCCGACCTTCAAACTGTTCCTCTCCAGGCACTCCAAGACGTCTTCGCCTGGCACCAGAGGTTACGACAACTGTTTTAGTCTCATACTCGCCTTTATCTGTTTTTACTATATACCCACCTTCCTTTTTTTCCACTGACTCAACCTTTTCCGGCATCTTAATCTCAAGCCCTTCTTGTGCTCGTACGTGTTCCTCGAGTTTCTTTGCAAGATCAGTGCCGGCAATAGAAACTTCACCAATCCAGTTTTGAATGTCTCCAGCCACAATAGATTGGCCACCAAATTCTGATGCTATAAGTAGTGCGTTCATTTTTTTTCTGGCTGCATAGACTCCTGCTGCCGTGCCGCCCGGACCACCACCGATTATGATTACGTCGTACATATCATAGAATTTAATAGTGAATAACATTCATAGCATATCACTAAATAGATGCTCGCTCCAGATATACTTCACTTTTGTTTTCTTTACCTCAATGCGATATACTCATATCAAAGATAAAAGTAACCCTAGAAAAATGAAACCAGATCGAAACAAAGAAGAATCAAACCTCACCTACCTTGAAGAGGCTGAAGAGAAACAAGGATCTAAACTTCCAGAAAACGTTCGTGAGAAAGCGGATAAGCCCACCAAATTGCCAAAAAAGAAACGAGCTGGCGGTAAAGAATCGTATAGACCACTTCAAAGAAACTAAAAAAGCTGCGCTTGATACGCAACCTTTAAAAACACAAACGAGTACTAACCGACTACTTCTTGATGAGCGTCCGTAAGTCGTATTTTTTACCTTCTTCTTGCCATTTCTGAAGCGTTCTAAGCGCCCTTGTTGAAAGCTTTACAATCATCATTCTGCCTGTAGCGGGGTTTAGAAGACTCTTTTTTTGTACATTAGGAAGAAACGTCTTTTTGGTGTGACGTTTACTATGACTAACATTGTAGCCCTTGAGTGACTTTTTTCCTGTAATTTGACAGCGTCTTGACATAGATCTACATTAAAACACTAAAAAAACCTATTTTGTCTCTTTGTAAAGCGTGTGCTTTTTTGCAATAGGGTTGTACTTTTTTAACTCGAGGCGATTTTTAAGCTTCTTTTTATTCTTATGCGAATAAATGATATGGCCCTTACCAACACCATTTTCATCACCTTGAGACTCTAATTTTACGAGATTCGGTTGCGGCATATATACTCATTAAAACGATTACTTAGCTATGATATCCTCATATTAGTTTGCTGTCAAGAAATTTTAGCATCATGTCAATTACAAATAGAAATGTCATGCTTTTTCGTCAAATAGAAATGTCATAGCGAAGACATTTATTAAAAAATAAGTAACTATTAATTCTGAACTCTCTTTTTTGAAAACTGAAACTTTTTCCATGGATGGTTAGCGGGTGGTATATACTGTGATTTCCTTACAGTGATCGCTGATAATTGCAGAGAGATTTCTTTGTGTGGTTTTTCGTTCAATTCAATAAATGTTAGAGAGTGTTGTTTTTTTACGATAAAGAGAACTCCATCTCTATGCTCTTCAACCATTACCGTGTCTTTCTTGTACACGGTTGCTGGTTGGATCTCATCTAATTGAAGGTATCTATTCTTGTACTGCACGATGAAATCATTGCGGACAATTCTTTGGTGTTTGATGCACAGAATGTGATCAAGTCTTTCCTTTTCCTGTATCGATAGTATCCTGTGTACGTTTCCTTGTTTACGTGGAACAATAGAAAACCGTTTGTTGAACTGTGGAATAAAGATATTTTTAATAAAAAGATTCGCTTCTTTTACAGTATTGATCTTTTGAAGACGGGGTTCTTTGACCAATCGGTCTTGAAGCGTTCCATTCATACGTTCTACACGTCCTTTCGCTTGTGGTGAGTGTGCGGAAATGATGGTGATATCAAGTTCTTGCATCGCTCTTTGAAACTGTGTGAGGAGGTCCTTGTTGTCCGTTGCATTTTTGTGGTTAATTTTGTAGGTAGAATACTTATCTAGGTAGATATCACCCGGTTTTCCGAGCTCTCGAATATAGTCACTCCAGAAGAGAAAAACAGCTTCTATACTTTCATTTTTACCTAGTGTTGCATGTGTGATCTCTCCTTTTGCATCATCTACTGCCAGGAGGAGACATTGTTCATCTTCCAGCCGCTTGTCTGTACATCTTCCTTCAAACCAATCATGATAGGAGCCATCAAATTGTTGCAATTGTCCGTAGTGATCTTTTCGGGGTCTTTGCGCATGGTATCCTTTGTTTGTTTTTCTTGTCTTTGGCGTGTAGAGATGTTCTGCGATCATGATATTTCTTACTGTGCCATAACTAAGCGTGATCCTATGAAGTTTTTCTAACTTCTCCATAGTAAATGCTGGCGTGAAATCGTGATAGTTTCTTTCTATTATACGTGTGATCTTCTTGTATTGTTTGTCTGGAAGTTTCCGGTTGCTTGTTTTACCTCGGTTCTTGTGAACAATCCCCTTAACTCCTTCTTTGATGACACGTGCCTTTAATCGTTTTGCTTGTCTGACAGAGAGGTTTAGCTTCTGCGCTGCACAAGGGCCATTAATCTTGTTGTTTATGAGCTCTGTAATGATCTTGTGTCGTTGGGATTCCTTTGGTGTCATAGTGATTATTGTGTCTTTCATAGCAGATTGATCGTTAAAATTTAACTATCAATACTACCATGTATGACATTTCTATTTGACTGCTACTATGACATTATCATTTGTAACTAACAAAAATTTTAGCATCAAAAAACCCAGGTTCGTAGACGAACCGGGGTAATGTTAGATTTTTTCATCTTTTCCTCCTTTTCAAGCATCAAGAATTCTCACATTAACTGCATGCCCAGCCTGTTGTCCCGGTGAGCTTGCAATGCAAAATGCAACAACAGTATTTTCCGTAAATCGTCCAAAGGGAGTACCGTTAGCAATACTGTCCTCTGAAAAGTGATATTCCATAAGCGTCCCATTAACAACTGCTTCAATAAATCCGTAAGGTCTTTTTGGAGCGACATGCAGAATTTTCCCAACTTTGGTTCCTTCTTTAAGATTTGAATGAATAACTTCTCCATCTTTAAGCAATGCAAATTCACCCTGTGGCTCATTATAAAATTCATGGGCAAAGTCCTCAAGTTTCATAAAATAAATGCCACTTACCATATAATACAGAGGATCTCCATGATCATAATACACGCTTGCGCACGATTCCTGAATTGTTGCCAAAACTACTCTTTTTCCTGCATCTAATACCTTATGAATTGGAGGAACAAAATCTCTGTCCCCGGCAACTACTACAACCGCGTCAAAAGTATCGTAATGGAGTTGATCAACAAGCTCAGTTGCAAGTGCAACATCAACGCATTTCTCTTGAGGAACAAAATCGTCCCCTGGACGATTTGTACGACTCATTCGCTTCCCATGAAAATTCACAGGATAGATATGAGTAATAAAGCCTTGCCTGGTCTCAAGCATATTAAAGAATTTAAGTCGCTCTTGTGCAATAAGATCATCTTGTTGGTCAAAGTTGTGCGCATAACTTCCAAATATGTGTGTTGCAACTATCTCTGTACTAGCATGAAATGCATGACCAACTTTATCCGAAAGTACATGAACTAATTTTTCATATGAAATAGGAAAATGACCTCTACCAAATTTCTTGGCAAAATGTTTCTTATTAATACACAGCCACATGCTGTCTATTAATATAAGAATGCGTAAACAACAATCAGAGTGTTTTTCTGATTTTTGCACGATTCCTCCTACAATGTAAAAAGAGAGTTCAAAGCACCGTAACATACCATTTTTCCTCAGTGCTGTCAAGGACTTTCGGTAATTTTTTGGTGATTTACTGAGAAAGAAAAAAAGGGCCCTTGACACAAAACGTACACCATGATAATGTATTAACGTATTAAAACATTGAACCTATGCCGCAAGAAAAGAACCTAAACTCAATAAAGATGAAATCGCTCTTTAGCGCGATCGCTTCTTTGGATTCTGAGGCAGAAGCAAAGAACTTTATGCGTGATCTCCTTACCATTTCTGAGCTTGAAGAGGCTGCACTTAGGTTTGATATTGCAAAACGGGTAACACGTAAAGAGTCATATAGATCTATTAGTAAAAACACCGGTGCTAGCACTGCCACTATCACTCGTGTTTCACATTGGATACATCACGGCATGGGCGGATATAATCATGTACTCAGTCATTTGAAAAAATAAGACTGAATACATTTTTTGTTCTGCCCTACCTCGCAACACGCGGGGTTTTTTATTTGTTAACCTAACTGGAAAAACATGACTAAACAACCACACATTAATGTTTCTGCTAAAGATATTTCACCGTATGTGCTCCTCCCAGGTGACCCGGGAAGAGTGTACACGATCGGGAAAAAGCTTAAGAATTTTAAGATTTTATCCAAAAAGCGCGAGTATACCGTGGGAATTGGTACGTACAAAGATACTCCCGTGACCATCTGCTCAACCGGCATTGGTTGCCCCTCTACTGCTATTGCAACCGAGGAGTTAATCGACAGTGGCGCAAAATACCTTATTCGTATTGGAACCTGCGGTGGTGGGTGGCGAAGTGATGTAAAACCCGGAAGCATCATTATCCCCACTGCATCAATCAGAGATGAAGGAACGACCAAAGAATATATTCCAAAAGAGTTCCCAGCGGTTGCAAATTTTGAGGTTGTACAAACACTTGTGCGGTCTGCAAAGCAATGCGGGGTTCCCTACTCTATTGGTATTAATCGGACACATGATGCATTTTATGGAAACCAAGAAGACATTACCAAATGGGGTGCTTATCTTAAAGAAGATAGGTGGAAAAACTATGATACCCCCATTCTTTCTTCTGAAATGGAGAGTGCTGCACTATTTGTCATAGCTGCTTTAAAAGGCGTGAAGGCTGGAGCGCTATTTGCCGTAAATGCTGAGCCTGAACCGCTTAAAAATAGGATTTTTGGTACTGATCAGGCCGTTATTACAGAATCAAGCAAGGATATCACTAAGCAAACAGTTAGTGCCATAATAGACGTTGCACTTGAAGCACTAGTAGAGCTTGACAAATCATAGTGTTTCCATGAGAGGGGCTCTTTAATGCCCTTTTCATGGGGACAGTAATGATCCCTTTTTTTGCACCCTTACTTTTGGAGGATACAATGAAAACTCTTATTGCTGATGTGCCTGTTTCAGTTGAACATCAGAAAATATTTGAGGGCTTCGGCCTTAACGTTTTCTTTGCTTCTCAATTGACTGAAAGTTTGCTCTCATTCCCTGAGTGGAGACAGTTTAATCCTGAAACAACGCTCCTTGTGTTCCCCGGGAACGGATCGCAAATACTGAGAGAGTTCATACCTCAAAGTTGGCTCAACACCTGGAACTATACATCTGTACATGCAAAGCGTTTCTGGGAACCTGGACAGGACCCCCATGTTTACACCGAGCGAATCTTCACTAACCGTGTGATTGTTGGCATAACCGATGTGGTTATTGTTGATGATGTTATCTCGTCCGGATTGACGTGTAGAAAAATCAGAGCAATAAATCGACCGTGGCTTGCTAATGTACGGTGGCACGCAGCAACGTGGATCAAACAGAAAAATGCAGGGATGAAGGGATTTTCGTCAGTTTTTTCAGCATTAACTGTTGGCACAAATACAAGACGCGTTCCGATTATTTCTCTTTCTACGCTACTTAGTGACACCGTAATTGCTCGCTCATTTGCTGCAAGAAACATTGACGACTCACATGCATTTCTAGACGCTCTAAGCAGTCTATAACATTTCTCGCCAGAAGAGCCTACGCTTCTTCTGGTTTTTTGTTTAGTTAAAATGGTATACTTACAAAAAATAATAGAATACCCATGCGATATATCATTATTACCGGCGCAGCGCGCGGTCTTGGAAAGGCATTTGCAGAAAATCTATCAAAAAAAGAAACAACGCTCTTTTTGATTGATAAACGAGATTTGAGTGAGACTAAAAAAGCATGCGAAAAAAAAGGCGCTGCTGTTTTTGACTCCCTGCTTGATCTCACTAAAACCGAGGAAATAACGCCACTATTTGATACTATTTTTAGTAAAATAGATACTGACACCGCTTCAACTCTTGATTTAATCAATAACGCCGCCGCAGTGCTCCCGCTTGGACTTATGGGACTTCCTCAAAATAATGAGATAGACTACGAGATTACTACAGACTTTACCGCATATGTCCTTACCACCAATGAGTTTATAAGGCGTACACAAGAACGCAATGTAACTAAAAGAATCATCAATATTTCATCTGGTGCTGCAGTTAAAACTATCAAAGGTGCCGCTGTATATTGTGGCTGCAAGGCTGCAGTCGACATGTTTACTAAAACGGTTGGAAAAGAACAAAGTAAAAAAGAACACCCGATACATATAGTCTCAGTCACACCTGGCGTTATTGATACCGAGATGCAGGTTGATCTTAGGTCAGCACCCAAAGACGCGTTCCCTCCAAAAAATCAATTTGCCGCAATGAAAAAACTCGGGGTCTTGCAACCTGCCGAGTCTACTGCACAAAAAATTTGTTCACTGTATGAAAGGAAGAAGTTTCCAAGTGGTGAGGTACTCTCGTATAGAAACATTTAGTATCAACTAGTAAATTCTCCATGAAAAACAGTCTTGTAAAACACGCAAAAGATGTAGCAAAGCAAAAAGGCTTTGCTATTAACAAATTACTCTATCAGGCTGACTACTACACCAAAGATCATCCCAGAAATGTTATTTACGATGGAATTTACCAAGGGAACAAAGCAGTATTAAAGGTCTACTCTGACCCCCGTGTCACGGATGAGCCCATCTCACTTACTGCTTTCAACAAAGCTAACAAAAGCACTATTTTAAAGGCGCCTGCTGTTTTTGCATACGAAATAGAGTCACCTCACACAGGCTGGATGATTGTAGAACAATTGCCAGAGGGTGGACATTTCTTTAAAACTCCCCTCTCGCTTCAAAGCAGAGATGAGTTTTTGTCAGTATACAAAGAATACAAAAAGAATTTTCCAAAAAAGCCGACAAGACCCTTAAGACTTGCTGAATATTTACCGGCAGAAGAGTTTCACCATGCACGAATTATTAGATGGTTTGAACTTGCACACAACAAAGAGGCAGCAAGTAAAGAACAGGTGCTCGCTCCAAGTGAATTCATTCCGCGTTATCTCAAAGCACTTTCCCTCATTGAAAGAGAGTTTAAAGGAAGAAAAATGGAATGGATCCACGGACACTTCAAACCTGCAGAATTGTATAAGGCCTCTAACAATACGTACTATCTTCTTGATTTTGCGCATACGCATCTCTTCCCTGAAGGCTATGAGCTTGCCTTTATGATTTGGGCTGAACTTTTGAAACAAGGGGCTGATTACAAGAAAAGTTACTCTGAATGGAGGGAATCTATTTTTGAGTGGGTTTTAGTACTTGAACCAATTGCAAAAGAATTGGGAATTAAGAGATACAGTGACTATATGCGAGCTGCGCTTACCGAGAGAACACTTGGCACACTATTGGCTGACGTTACTGCAACGGATGAAAAACCGCACAGTAAGAAAGAAAAAATTGCCCGCCTGTACCATCTCTTGGATGATCTATCTTAAAAAATGTGTTATCCATTTTTTTGTTTTACCAATATATGCTACTATGATTTTACAAAATGGTTTTATCTACAAATCTAAAGTTAAGAAAAAAATATGAAAAGAATTATTTCTTTTTTCATTATTGCGACATTTCTTGTGCTTCCCCTTCAAAACGTCCTTGCGGGTGAAGAAGTGCAAACCCAATCGAAAGTCGCCGAGCGCGTTCAAGGACGCATTGTGCTTCAAGTGCAAGAAAATGGTGAGGCATGGTACATAAACCCCGCAGATCAAAAGAGGTATTACCTCGGTAGACCCGGTGACGCATTTGATATTATGCGCTATCTTTCCCTGGGTATTACGGACACCAACCTCGCAAAGGTTCCACGGTACAATTCTGATGATGTTGGTGATCAAGCAATGGTTGACAGAGTTAAGGGTAAGATTTTGCTTCAAGTTGAAGAACATGGCGAAGCGTGGTATGTATCACCGGTTAACGGCAAGAGATACTACATGGGACGTCCTGCAGATGCGTTTCAACTCATGAGAAACCTAGGACTCGGCATTAACGATAAGGACCTGGATACCATTACAATCGGTACTACCACTGTTAAAACAAGTGACGGCACTGATGCAGTATCGGTTAGAAACGGTGATGCGAATGTCATTCTCGAAGGTAATGCACAAGCAGATGGTGTACACCTTTCATGGTCAAAAAGTAACCGAGGTGAAAACTTCAAGTACTACAAAGTAGTCAGATCAAAGACAAATGATAACCCTACCTACTCAGAGGATGGTCATATTAAAGCAATTTCAAACATAAACGATCTTGTTTATACTGATACGTCTGCAAAGAGCGCCCAAAATTACTACTACAGAGTGTGTGTGCTTTATAATAACAACTCAGCAGGAGCGCTCTATGGTAATCCTTCCACATCAGATTCATCATACAATGAAGAATGCTCAAATGTTATTCAGGTTACCGGAGACACTGATGGTACGACCTCTGACGATTCTGATCTACAAGCGCCAACCCTCACTGCATCATTGGACGGAAGTGGCATGCATATGTCATGGTCAAAAAACTCTGAGAGCAACTTCAAGTATTACAAGGTAGTACGGTCTCAGACAAATTCAAACCCCGTCTATCCAACTGATGGTTACATTCATTACAGCAGCTCAAGCAACAGCTACACCGATTCAAAAATCACTAACCAGTCATCAGGAACCTACTACTACCGGATATGTTCGGTAAACGATGCAAATGAAGTATTTTGCAGCAATGTTATTACCGTTAAAAACGGATCAGTTCAGTAGAAAAAAAATCAAATAAAAAAACCGCCACGGGCACACTTGGCGGTTTTTTTGTGGAACTTTTTATTCTTGACGGCGGTCACATTGACCATCACCGTCTTTATCTATAAATCCTTCCCTATGCATTCCTCTCCCTTTTCCTTTACCCCCTGGTCCTCTCATTCCTTTGTCTGGAAGACCAAGTTCTTCTCTAATTTTTTCAGCTTCCTCACGATTTCCGTCTCGCATGAGCTTGTGCATCTCTGAAAATTTAGAAAAGTTTTCTTCAGTGATGTAATCGGTTACCTTTGGTTTACTTTCAACGGTTTCCTTCCATTTTGCAAAGTCGCCGTTTTCTACTGCTTCTCTCATTTCATCACGCTGCTCCATTTTTGGCCGTACAGATGACTCGGTTGAGTCATCATTCGCTCGTGCAAATGATGCAACGCTTACTGCTGAAAGTACGAACGCTAATGCTGAAAGTGCTATTACTACTGACTTCTTTTTCTTCATTGAATATACGTTAGTTATTAACTATGCTCGAGCCTTACACTACTTAATACGCACGCAGCATTATTTTTCTTTCAAGCATTATTTTATGCCCTTTTCGCATATTTGGGCCTGGACCACCTACAGCAATAACCTCTGCTTTAAATTCACCGGGACCTATTAACGTTCCAACAACTCGCACCGGAACACCTTGCTCACAGGGCACTTTCCCTTTTATCTGCGCATCACGTACGTCAACTACCCATCTGTCCTGCCCTCTCGATTCAAGAAGTATATACTCATCATTTTTTTCAATAATAATACCAGCAAGCATACCCATCTCTGGACGCTCCCACTGAGTCATTCTCTTTTCATGCATCGTGTGATAATAGGGAACATTTGTATAGAAGATACTGTCGAGCACTCTTCCTCCTCCAAAAACATACAACACACATCCTGCAATAATACTTACGCCAACGCTAAAGGCAACAATCAAAACTCCTTTAAATCTATATCCTCCACGCATTTTTCTTACCACATACACTGCAAGAAAAAGTGAAACTAAAAGCGCAATAAACCATACGTATGGAAGACTCAGTAATACATACTGGAGTATATTTTTTCCGTAGCGTGAATATAACTCAAAGTCATTATTGCTTGAAAGATACATCATCACACTGACCGAAATCGATCCGATTACAATCATAAGTGCAAAAAGCGTTAAAAGGAAAGAATCCTTAAGCAAAAACTGCCACTTCGGTTTAGGAGTGATTTTTTCTTTCTTGATTTTTTCTAGTGTCTTATCTGAAATGTTACTCATGGTGTTTTACTAATTGTTTCGCTTTCTTCTTGAACACTTTTTTTGCTCGATTAAGCAACGTCGCAACAGTTCCGGGGGGCTTTTTTAATATGTCGGCAATCTCCTCATACGACTTGTCTTCCAAATACCTTAAAACAAGTACATCCCGGTACTTCTTGCTGAGTGACTCAATGATATCACGTACTTCCTTGCTTTGGATCCTCTGATCAACTTCTTTTTGTACGTCCGCTTCAGCTATCATCTTCTTTGCTATTACTTCATCATCAACCGAATAAGTCACTTCCGGTCTTACCTTTCTTTTTCTCGCCTGACTTATTGTCTCGTTTCTTGCAATACGGTAAATCCATGATGAAAAAGACTTTTTTACATCAAAACCATTTAAATTTTGATACACTTTAATAAACACTTCTTGCAAAATATCTTCTCCGTCCTCCACTGAGACCCGGCTAATGCGCATAACATACCTGAGCAACTTACCCTCGTATCGCTCCATTATACATACGTAAAAATCCTGATTTTTAAGTGTCAGTGTTACTAAGTCCTCATCAGTTTTATTCTTGCAGCTAATCTCTTCAGGCATACCTCTCCTTATACACTCTAATACGTATAAAACTGCGAGTATCTTTCACTATTTTTTTTTGCTGTGCTTCTCTAATGTATCAAAGCTCTTTAAAGCTGCTCTGCAAAACATGTATTTGCCACTTTCCTCTCCAACTCATCGTAATTTTTTATCATATCTCGTAAGCTTGGTGATGCAATTTTTTTCAAACGGGTAGATGTACATGTAGGAGGCACACTAAGAAAATTAAAAATATCTTCATAAGAAGCGATCCATTTGTCGTGATTAAGCAGGTGCTTTTCGTATATCACTGAATACGAATTATACTTACTGAGTAAACATTCATCCTCTTTATCATTTTCAAAAAAAGTATTGGCCATCTTTATTACCTGATCCACATCAACGGTCATATCTTTTGTATGGTTTTGCTTTCTCTTTGTAATATAGATTTTTGTTTTATCAGCGACATACTTTGACAACGCTTGTTTTAAACTATTTTTTCTTTGTATGTGAATTATTTTACACCCCTTTTTTGTAAGACTATCTAAAAGATTTTCTTTGTTATACATTGACCACTCATTAGGTTCAATTTTAAACCCATAATATCCCTTCTTCTGAATACGACTCAGTTTATGAATATACGTCTTTGGAAAACGAACCGGATGTGACACTCTTTTTTTTGTAGGATGAAAAATGCCACCTTCACAATGTATTAAATTGTGAGCATTCAGAAGATCAACAAGCAAATTACTCCCCGTTCGTGGTTGCCCATAAATAATAAAAATACCAAGTGGTTTAAGGCCCAAGACTGAAACGTAACTCTTGCAGATAATTACGAATTGACTTTGTCTTTGTGTTCATAATACATTTTATACTTGAATTCTGGAGAAGAGATAGCTTCCAATTGCCCAGACAACAGCGGTAAGAACACCAAGTACCAAAAGATCGGTTGAATACCCGTAGAGCGTAATACCGGTTAGTGTTCCTCTGAGTGCATCAACACCATATGACAATGGATTTATTGACGCAATGACCTGTATAAATTCCGGTGTATCCTCAAGCGGAAAGATAGCTCCGGAAAGAAAAAATATGGGCATCACCAAGAAATTCATAATAAGCTGGAATCCCTGCATATCATCAAGAAGCGATGCGATTGCCGTACCAAGCGCAGCAAACAGTATTGCAATTAAAAACATAAAAAAGATGGCAAACGGAACCATGCCTAAGCTCACCGGGCTAAACCCAATAATCATTGCAGCGAACATAACAATGATGCCCTGGAATACTGCAACTGTCGCTCCACCAAGCGTTTTCCCTATTACTATTTCAAATCTAGAGACGGGCGCTACAAGCGTCTCTTTTAGAAACCCGAATTGTCTGTCCCAAATGATCTCAATACCGGAAAACAGGGCCGTAAAAAGAATGCTCATAACAATAATTCCCGGTGTTAGAAACTGAATGTAACTCCCCTGACCTGCTTTTTCAAATGTAGGACCAAACCCAAAACCAAGTGCGACAAGAAAAAGAAGGGGCTGTCCAATAGATCCAACGATTCGCGCTTTGGACCGATAATACCTCTTTAATTGTCTCAGCCACATTATGTATATTGCACGCATAGATGAAAATTAACTCTTAATGTCTCATACCCTGACGCATTTGCTCAACGCCGTCTGCTTCTTGATCCCTGATATCTCGTCCAGTCAGTTCAATAAACGCTTCTTCTAGCGACTCTTTGCTCGTTTGCTCTTTTAGTTCGTCTACGCTTCCACCGGCGACTATTTTTCCGTGATCAATTACTGCGACTCTATCGGCATGTTGTTCAACTTCTTCCATATAATGAGTGGTAAAAAAGATAGTAATGTCCTTTTCTTTGTTGAGCGTTTTTATATACTTCCAGATATAATTCCTAGTTTGCGGATCAAGTCCTAGCGTCGGTTCATCTAAAAAGAATATTGCGGGGTGGTGCAAAAGCCCTCTGGCAACTTCAAGCCGCCGTTTCATACCACCAGAAAACTTTTTAACAATATCCTTTCTTCTGTCCCACAAGTCAACAAAATCGAGCATCTCTTTAATTCGTTTCTTAAGTAGATCTCGTGGTACCCCATAGAGCACTCCATGATACTTGAGATTTTCATACGCGGTAAGCCTATCATCTAAACTTGAGTCTTGGAAAACAATACCAAACGACTTACGTGCTTCATGTGCATCCTTTTCTGGGTCAAAACCATTTATTTCCATTGAGCCACTTGTTGGTCTAAGCACCGTTGTAAGCATCTTTATTGTCGTACTTTTACCAGCACCATTTGGCCCGAGAAATGCAAAAATCTCGCCCTTCTTCACAGAAAAAGACACATTATCAACCGCAACAAGAGAGTTGTATTTTTTGGTTAGGTTTTTTGCCTCGATTATATTCATATGATTCACAATCGTTTTTAGGTTTTCATTGTAACACACCAACGCTTAGAATTAAAAAGAAAATCCTAGTAAAGCGTGATGATATCAATCACTGGAGGATTGTTAAGCCTCATCGGAAGTCCTACCTCACCTACTCCAGTGGTAATAAATACTTTGTTTCCTTTAACTACATATAATCCTTTATCAAAATCTCCTTCTGTTGGAATCCGTGATTTGTATAGATACGGTATGCGAATTTGGCCTCCATGAGTATGTCCTGAAAGAGTAATATCGGCAAAGCTATTTGGATATGTAGCTACTACATCAGGGTTATGTGCAAGCACAATGATATTTTCCTCATCACTTACCGAGTTTAGAAGTGATACATCTGCGTCATCTTTCCACAGACTCCCTAACCCCACTATTTTTGTATTCATGTCGAGCTGTACAACTTCGTTGTTCAAGAGTGTTGCACTATTTTTTTCAAAAACTTCAGTTAACTCAGTACGAAGATCGTCACCAGGAACACCGGCATCGTGGTTTCCGACTATCACATAGACTGGCACTGTACTCTTTTCTAACGGAGAGAATAATTCTTCCAAAGATGTAACATCAGGTTTATACAGCAAATCTCCTGCAATAAACAACGCATCAACATTCTGCTCGTTTACAATAGCAACCACTCGTTCTAAAAAATCTTCACCCTTATAGAGACCTAAGTGCGGATCAGAAATAAGTGCGTATCTCCCCTCAAATCCTTGCTGTATGGCGTGCTCTTCGATGGTTATCATATTTGGCTCAACAAAACGTAACCAAATGATAAGTCCAGAGAGAATAACAAGAAGCCAAGCGGCACTTCTGCCTTTTGCAATGAGAATAATACCTGCAAGGAGCAGTGGAAAAATAAGATAGCTTCCGTAAAAAAATATAAAAAAAATCATATGATTGTTTTGAGCTGCTACAGTACCATGTTCCACTCGATAAATCAATGCTTGCACTCAAAAAATCCCCAATCATGTCTTCCTTTTTTCTTTAAGTATGCTACACTTTTATGCTATAATTTTGTTACAAATATTAACATAACAAAGCCTATGTCACCTACTGGAGAAACTTTTTACCCCCCAGGCCCAGAGCCTGATTTTGAGACAGGTGTAGATGAACAAGAATTAAGAAGACAAGTAGAAATTGACCAGATTGTTGAGAACTTCTACTCACGTTTTGCACAAAACTTGCAAGAGAGTCTAGGATTAAACATGGCAGAACTGTATGGCCCGGATCTTTCTCCAGAAGAAAAACATGAAATTATAACAAGCATTGAAGCAAAACTTCCGACAACATATTTTCAAATAGAAGGTCTTGTTACTCTTGATCCAGACGTTATCAAAAGAGCAAATGATGCGATCAAAGAAAGGGTGAGAATGTTTCTTTCTGAACTTAGAGAGTCAATTCCCTATGAACCAGCAGAGGAACAAGCACCTGAAGAAAAATCAGATCCACAACAAGAAGAGCCACAACAAGAAACAGAGGTATTGGAAAATGAAATCCAAGCGGTGCTTGATGATTTTGATACAGACCCTCTGCAGGCAGTACTCTCAAGCGGGGATGGTTTTAGTTATGATAGCAACAGAGAAGAGTTAGATTTTTGGGAAACCACATGGTTTGTAAATAGGCTTAGATTTAGCGCCAGGTCGATAGCTACTATAATACTATTAAAAAACAACTTATCAAATAGACAGCCAAATGAACTAGCAGTGTTGACTGAAAAACTTACTGAGCGCATAGCTACGCTTGCTGATACACTTGAACTAAAGGCTAAGGAGTATAAAAAAAGTGAGATTCAAAAAGTCGTAGACACGTTTAATGAAAACCCAACAAAATATTTTGATATAGCCAAGATTGCATCAATCGATTCAAGACCTACTCTTAAAGAAAAAATGGCGGGGCTCAAGTATATTAAAAGCACCTCTTTCTTTGCTGCAAGCGATTTAATAAAAGAATTGAATGTACCTAAAGCACTCAGCTTTTCTGCCCAAGAAAGACTTATGGAAGAATTTGACAAGACTTTCTTTGAACCAAAAAAACAAGAAATACTTGCTGAAGAAGCAGAGTCATACCTTGCTGCATTTGATGCTGATACAGAAAATCTTACTAAAAAACTTCTTCTAAATGGTCTTGATTTGGCAAATCTTGAGATGAAACCGGCTTCAAAGCAAAGGGAGATAATTAACGCTGCCAGAGGATACGCAGATGACGCAGGAAGCGCGTATGTTATGAGAGAAAATATACCAAGCACTGGGGGCTTGGGTGTCTTTATTGCAAAAGAGGTCGCTCAAAAAATTCGAGATTACTTAGATTCTTTGGAAGACAGAATTACTGCAAAGGAAGAGGCAAAAAGAAAAGCTCAAGAACAAAGCGCTGATACAGAGAAAAGAAAAAAAGCCGAAGCTAGAAAAAAGAAAAGAGAGGAAGAAGCAAAAAAAAGACGTGGAGAAGAACAGAAAAAAAGAGAGGAATCAAAAACAGAAGAGCACGAACAAGAATTTGATGAAGCCACAGCAGTAAATGCAGGTCGCGCATTAGCCTTTAATAAAATTTCTGAAATCAGAGCGACCTTGGGTATTAAACCTTACGAAGCATACGAGGATATAAGTAAAAATAAAAACGGAGTAAAACAACTAAAAAGTCTTCACAGAGAAATTTTAAAGGCTGCCGGAAAGGAATGGCATGTAGACAAAACTCAAGCATTACCACCAGAACTTAAAACTGTCTATAACGCTGCTTTTCAAATTTGTTCAAGTGCTGCAGCAGAAATTGCAAAATATTTTTAAAATAAATCCATGAGAGTCAAAGACTACATGACCACACATTTCGCGACCATCTTACCTCACACCACCCTTTCTGAAGCAGTAAAAAAAATGGTTGATGAAAAAACCAACAGCATGGTTGTTATTGATGACACAGAAAAACCGGTAGGACTCATCTCGTCACATCTTCTTATTAAAGAAGTGGTTCCCGATTACTTCAAAGACGATCCTACGTACTCACAATATGGTGCAGAAGGAACATTTAAGAAGTACGCGGGGGAAGTAAAAGACTCCCTCGTCTCCAAGTTTATGATCACTGACTTTCATACACTGACTCTTGACGACTTTATGATTGAAGCTGCATCATACATGATGGTTGATAGACTACGTACAATTCCCGTCGTGGACAATGAAAAGAAGGTAGTGGGCATCATTTCACGTACTGCTGCCAAAAAAGCACTGTACGATGCACTATACGACACAAAAACAAAAAATCCTCCAGAAGAGGAAGATGAAGAATCACTTTTGTAATGTATACTGATGCACGGCATTGAATCAGAATTTTCGCATATAACCACAGGGGCTGTGACGGCAGCTCTTCTGATTTTTATTGGCGTCTATGCACTCATCATTTCTGAAAAAGTACACAGAACGGTGATTGCTCTATTTGGTGGTGCGATCATGATTATTGTCGGTATATTCCTTGGCTTTTATGAGCAAGATAAGGCAATTGCAGCGGTTGACTTTAATACGATTGGACTCCTGATTGGCATGATGATTGTAGTGAGCATTACTAAAACTACCGGGTTGTTTCAGTATATTGCCATAAAAGCTGCGAAGTTTGCCAAAGGGAAGCCGTGGCGCATTATGGTCATGTTTGCCATAATTACCGCTGTTTTTTCAGCCCTTCTTGATAACGTCACCACCGTGCTCCTCATGGTTCCTATGGCACTGGTCATTTGCGATAATCTTAAAATAAAGCCGTATCCGTTCTTTTTTGTCATCATACTCACTAGCAACATTGGAGGAACTGCAACGCTCATTGGTGATCCACCTAACATTATTATTGGTAGTGCAGCGGGACTTTCTTTTAGCGACTTTCTACTTAACCTTGCCCCTATTTCCGCTATTATCTTTATT
>Ga0180007_10000845_pt1 | contig 46156 bp, 42 predicted proteins | sample MM_PC_MetaG_FD_121122 | JGI IMG/M metagenome (GOLD analysis project Ga0180007, IMG submission 121122) | Groundwater microbial communities from the Aspo Hard Rock Laboratory (HRL) deep subsurface site, Sweden - MM_PC_MetaG | ecosystem: Environmental > Aquatic > Deep subsurface > Groundwater... | reverse complement strand
TTCCCCTGCGGACTTTATCGAGACCGCTAACACGTTCGGCATGGAGCTTTATTCCAAACTGGAACCCAGAAAGTTTGGCCGGGGCATGGATCTTCACACTCAGTCAAACCCGCTCCCGATCTGTTACAGGCCGGGCGTACTTGTAAAACTTACGATGAGCTGATCATGACGTTTTTGGATGATTTGAAAAAAGGGATCGACGATCTTTTTTTCCTTGCCGGAAAGGATGCCGTCTACACCCCTAAGAACGGGTTCCCAGGAAATATCCGGGTGATCTTCCGGCAAGGGGCCACCTCCCATGACGGCGCTCTTTGCATGGAAGGTAAGATCCGGGTGAGAAAATCCGATATCCCTGATCCGGAGCTTCCCGGAAACATCGAAATAGACGGAATCCCCTGGACCATCACTGGCATTATCGAAGGGGACGGAGAGACTTTATGGGAGCTATCCGTGAAACGCGATATTAAACCGACTTTTAAAAGGTAGCTTGATTTGAGATCGAAAAGTATTGAAATATTCGTGCCTCCGGCGGCCCTGCCGGGAGCCAACCTTTTAAAAAGGTTGCCAAATATGTTTTGGGGTAGTCATGAAGACCGAAGAGTCACATCACCCAAAAACCCATTTGTCCAGATTTCTAAAATCTGGCCCCCGGAGGGCTGCTGGAGGCATTAACCATGGAACTGAAAGTAGACGTTAAAAATTTAAGTGCCGTGACCCAAACGTTCATGAACATGCCGGGCATATTCAAGCGGGCGAGAAAGAGCGCCCTTCAGTTTGTCGGTTGGCAAACCATGAGCGATCTCAGGAATCATGTGGAATATGGCGGCACGGGGTGGCCGGAGCTTCATCCGTTGACCCGGAATTTCAGGAAAAAGCAAGGCGGCAAATGGTCCAGGAGAAGAAGCGGCAAAAACTCTCCCCTGTTTGGGCTGGGGAAATTCGCCCGATACCGGGTGGATGACGAAGGGACACTTGTTCAGGTTGATTTCGGAAAATCCAAGAAAGGCCAGCCCGGAAAAGTTGACCCAGGCTTATCGAAAATAGCCAGAAAAGCCGAGACCGGAGAAACCCTTCAGGTTACGGACAAGATGAGAAGGCTGTGGGCGCTCACCCGGATGAAGAAGAAAGGGGGCATCCCCGGACAGGACTACCATGCCCTGAAGAAAAGCACTCAGGTGCTGAACGTACCCAAGCGGCCCATATTTACGCCGGTCTATAACAAGATGAAACCGAAGATCCCTTCACTGTTCGAAGGATCATTCTGGAAAGCCATCGACCGGTACCAGAAAGGGAAATGACCATGACGACCGCAGAGCTTTTAAAAGAAATCCAGAAAGCAATTGTCTACGACAAGACCATCGACGAGTGGTGTAAGGATAAGTTTGATTCTTACCCGACATGCTTCCTGGGGATCGATGAACAAAACCCTCCGGTCCCGGATGATTATCCGGTGATCGCCATCGTGGGCGTGACCCAGAACCGGAGTGATTCGAACCGGGAACTCTCCTGGGATATCGATTTGGGCGTGGGCATTATCAGCGAGGCTGTCACAGAAGAGGAAGGATCAAAAACCTATGAAGGGTTCCTTCTGGCAGAAGACCTTCGGGAACAGGCAGAGAATGCCATATTCGGAATAAAGCCAGCCCGGATCACAACCACCGGCGAAGCAGGCACGATCAGTTACCACCCCCTGTATGTATCGTATTCAACCATCAACGTAAAACTTAAAAGAGGCTCCCAGGAGAGCTTACCGTGAAAGGATTTTTATGTTAGCACCCAACACAAACAACTATTTTTACGGGTCCGGACGGCTTTATTTCAAGTCGAATAATGACGCCGGATTCCTGGCCCTGGGAAACGTTCCCAAGCTCGAAATCGAAATCACCATTGAAAAGCAGACTCACTACTCCAACCAGGAAGGAACTCGCCTAAAAGACAAAGAGAGAATTGCAGAAAAAGGAGCGACCGCTTCCTTTGACATGGAGGAGTATTCTGCCGAAAACCTGAACCTGGCTTTCTTAGGGAACGGCATCCAGAGCGGAAGCCAGCTTTCAGGGCAATTGGATTCGGAACAAATCACGCCCATAGACGACCGGTTCGTGAGCCTCGGTAAGATGGAGCTTTCCATCTTAAAGATCGACCACGGTGCGGTCACGGACGGCCCGTTTGAACCGGGTGAAACCATCACCGGAACAACGTCCAGCGCCACGGCCAAGATCGCCTGGGCGGACAACACCAACCGGTATCTGGAATGCATCGACCTCACGGGAACGTTCCAGGAAGGGGAGACCATCACCGGGGGGACATCCACGGCCACGGCATCCGTCACCTCCATATCGACCAAAAAGGATGTGGTGGTCACGGATGCGGCAATTCCCACCAAGAGATATGTTCTTGGGATCGATTACAGTCTGGATCTGACAGGCGGCCTCATAAGAAAACTCAAGACAGGATCAATAACCACAACCTGCTTCGTAAGCGCCAATTATGCGGCCAAGACCACCAAAAGCATCCGGGCCTTGGCGAATTCTGAGGTGACCGGCGAACTTCTGTTCATCCCCACATCCGATGACGGCCCCCGATGGAAAATAGAAGGCTGGAAAGTGAGCTTATCCATCAACGGCGCAGTCGGTTTTATCACCGAGGACGTGGGATCGATCCCCATGAGTGCAGAGTTCCTGGCAGATACCGAAAACCACCCGGATGAACCGTTCTACCGGGCAACAGAAATCATTTAATCGGCAATAAAATTTTACGAGGGATTATGAGAAAGCACAAAACCATCAAAATAGACGACCGGGAGATCACGGTCAAAGAACTCCGGGTGAAAGATTACATCACCCTTTTCCAGTTCGAGGAGAAAAAGGACCCGGACCTGGAAACGATCCTCTCCCAGGTAAAAGCTATTCTTCCGAAAGTGGTCAATATCGCCGTTGATGACATGCTCGACATGGCTCCATCCGAGATCGATCTGATCTGGAATACGTTCAAGGAGGTCAACGCCTCTTTTTTAGGAGCGGCCCAAAAGCTGGGCCTGGAAAAGATAGTGGCAGAAATCAAGTCCGCGATTCTTGCGGACTTTTCTCTCTTGGCTGCAGGCTCGTTGAAGCAGGCCACGTAAACGCGTTTGAGTATGGTCTCTCGTATTTTGAAGCAGCCCTGTCGGAGCACTTCAGGATCAAACACGAAACGCTTCAGGAACTGGCTTTGGCAGTAAGAACCGGCATGCATGCCGATGAAAAGAAATGGCTTGAGTTTATCAAAGGGTAAAAGCTTATAAATGGCAAACACCATCGACATCATCGTAAACCTGAAAGACCGGGCCTCCAAAGAGTTCGGTAACGTCCAGAATGCATTAAAAGGTATGAAGGCAGGCATTGACGGTCTGGTGAAAAATGTCTTCAGCCTGAAGACCGCCTTTGCAGGCATGGGGGCTGGGATTGTCGCAAACAAGTTCCTGGATACGGCCAAGTCCTTTGAAAAGTACCAGACAAGCTTAGAGACCATCACCGGGTCATCTGAAAAGGCAAAACAAGCCATGACCTGGATCACCGATTTTACGGCCAAAACCCCCTATGAACTCGATCAGGTGACCGAAGGGTTTACCAAGCTCAAGGCTTACGGCATCGATCCGGTGAACGGTACGTTAAAAACCCTCGGGGATACCGCCTCCGCCATGGCCAAACCCCTTGATCAGGCGGTCGAGATGTTCGCCGATGCCGTGACCGGTGAGTTTGAACGGTTAAAAGAGTTCGGCATCCGGGCCAAGACCCAGGGGGACCAGGTCACCTTTTCCTGGCTCCAGAACGGGATGCAGATGGAAAAGACCGTTCAGAAAACAGGGGATGCCATCCAGAAAGGGTTGATCGAGATCCTTGAGGGCAGGTTCGCCGGGGCCATGGACAAGCAATCCAGGACGTTCTCCGGCATGTGGTCGAACATGAAGGATCAGTTCACCCTGTTCCAGAAGTCGGTCATGGATGCAGGGGTGTTCGAGTATCTGAAAACCCAATTGTCCGAAGCGTTAAAGAAGATAGAAGAATGGAAGAAGTCCGGACAGCTCGATGAATGGGCCAAAAAAATATCCGCTGCGGTCATATCCGCCATCGAGTCCTTTAAAAGCTTTGCTTCCGTCATTATTAAAGTGGCTGAGCCGTTTACGCCACTATTAGGCATTCTTTTAAAACTCTCGCCTATCCTGGTTACCATTGGAGCGGTTGTCACCACATTTGGCGTGACCTGGATTACCGTCATCAATCCCATTATTCAGGTGACGTCTTTTATTGGGTCACTCAATCCTGCGCTGGCAGCTTTAGGCACCACCCTGGGAACCGTAACAGCCCTTGTCGGTGCATTTTATGCTGGGTGGAAGGCCGGAGAATGGCTCTCGACCTGGGATGTGTTTAGTCTTTTACCGGTTACCATCGGTCAGGCGGTACAAGCAGGTTTTTCTCTGATCGATCAGTTCGCCTCGAACGTGAAGATCAAGTACCTGGAAATCAAGGCGGCCATCAAAGGGGCCTTTGGGGGGAACACCGCAGAAATTGAAGCGCAGATCGCAAAGGAACGGGAGCATATCGCCGTCATTCAAAATCTTAGAAATGAAATCCTCACCACCAAAGAGGCTGCCAGATCCCCTGCTGCTTTATCGCTCGATACCACACAGGCCAATGCTCAGATATCCCAGGTGGATCAGAAATTAACCAATACAGCTCAGCAGGCGCAAACACCGGATCAGGTAAATCTTGATAACCAGGGAGCGATCACGAGCATCGAGGAGTTGAATGCATTTTTGAACGGCCTTTCTACCAAGTCTCAGGAAACCGGCCAGAATATGGAGAAGAACATATCGGATAGCCTGTTCAATGCCGGAACCCAGATGACCCTTCATGTGGACGGCATGGAAGTGGATATGGTCGATATGGCAAATAAAAGCGAGTTTGCCATGTCGGCCTTTGGAACGGCAGCAGAAAGAGCCGCAAAACAGGCCGCAGATGCCGCCAGAAAAGCGGCTGATGAAGCGGATGCGCTGGCAGGAAAAAAGCGTGAAATGAGGATAGAAACGATTGCTTCCAACCTCGACAGTCTGAAGCAGCAGTTCGCTGAGCTGACTAAAGATGAGACCAAAACGATCACCATTATTAAAAGGATCGTTGAAGAAAAATCCCAAGGCGGCCTGGTCGGATGGGGATTGAAACTGGCGAGAGGCGGCAAGCTCCCCGGCTTTGGCGGTGGTGATAGAATCAAGGCCATGCTCGAAGCCGGAGAATTCGTTGTCCGGAAGGAAGCGGTGAAAAAGTACGGTGCAGGCCTGCTTGAAATGATCAACGGGCTCTCGTTCCCCATACCGGATCTGCCAAGGCGGTATGCCACCGGCGGATATGTGGCTCCTTCAGCAGGTAGCAACATCACCGTCACCATGCCGGTCAGTATCAATGCCAACAGCGGGAATGCAACCGATATGACCAAGCTGTTCAGGTCGGAGATCATCCCGCAACTGAAAACCGCTTTGCAGAACAATACCCAGAGCATCGCCACCGCTATCCGGAAGAGTGTGAAATAATGGCCTATGAAAAACTGAAATACGCCTGGGATAACCTTCTTGATACGGCAGCGATCTCTTATGACGGCTGGGCCGAGGACTCGGATTACCCGAAAGAGAACCTGTTCAACAAGCGGATGAGCAAGCGGGCGGGGTTTGTATGGTCGAAAGCCGGGAGTATCGTCATCGATCTGGGGGTAACGCGAACGGTCAATCATGTGGCTATCATGAACCATAACCTGACTGCTGGGGCTTCCCTCTCCCTATCAGGGAACTCGGTCAATTTCTGGGGAAGCCCAGCATTTACGGCAACAATACCCTACCGAGAACTTGATACATGCAAGGTGTTTGATACCTCGCAAAACTACCGCTACTGGCGATTGACCATTAACAACTCCGGAAGGCCCGATCCTGACATCAAGATCGGTGAGCTGCTCCTGGGTAACCTGTTAACGCTTCCCCGGAACCACGATTGGAACCTGAAAGAGCAGCATCACTATACCAACATCACCCATGAAACCGAAGGGGGGAACACCTGGGCTTATACCTTAAACAGCAGGAAGTCATGGGTCATGACCTGGAGTGGTATTACGGGAACTGAATTAAACCCGATTGCCTTACTGGTTCAATCCATCCACGGAAGCGCCTATCCGTTCCTGATGGTTCTTGAGGACACCCCATATTATGTTCGGGCGCAAGACAGTCTGTCTTTCGAACGGCCCATGGAGACGCCCGGCTTTGAAGCCCTGGGGCCGGATGTGTTCCCGGTGGATTTTTCCATAAGCGAACTCTCACTAATCGAAGAAACCCGAGGAGTGAATCAATGATTTACAGGAACTTTTACAAAACCATTTCTGACGGCACCATTGATCTCGATTCCGATACGATCAAGGTCATGCTCTGTGATGGTTCTTATGTGCCGGATATATCCCATGAGTTCAAGAGCCATATCACCGGCGAAGTGACCGGCACCGGGTATACGGCAGGCGGGGCCACTCTGGCCAATAAATCGATTGTCCTGGACGGGAACGAGAGCAAGTTCGATGCGGATGACGTTATCTGGGGAGGCTCTACCCTGACGGCTCGGTTTGCGGTTATGTATGCCAGCACAGGAGTGGATGCCACATCCCCCCTGATTGGAGTCTGGGATTTTGGATCGGACAAATCGACAAACAACAGTGCTTTTGAACTGACCTGGAGTTCAACAGGAATATTGAGATTTAAGGCAGCAGCATAAGGAGGGAACAAAAAATGGCCATAAGGGATATTGGAAGCATTCGGGTGGAAGATGGAACCTCAGGCGAACGGGCGCAAACGATTGAAGCGGTCGAGCAGCACAGCGGGAACCCCACAGTGATCCAGTCGGTTGTGTTGACGGATCGAAGAATCAACTCAGGTGTGCCGGACATCACTCGTTCAGGCATTTATGTGGACGATACGGTGGATGACCTGGATGCAACCCCTCCTCATACGCCCATAAGCTGTGGGGATAAAAAAACGTTGATCGTCCAGGTGGTGACGTCCGATGCGCTATATGTCACGCCCATCGGGTACAATGCGGCTGGGGATAATGTGACGATTCTTTTTGACCAGAAATCGCCTACTGCCCCTGGAAACGGCACGTTCAGAAAATCATCCAAGGAAGAGGCCCTGATGCAGGTTCTCACCTGGCAGATCCTGGGGGCTGAGAAGATCGCTATCGTCATCACCGGTGTTTCAAAAGGCGTGGATGTGAGGGCATGGCTTATATGACGGCAAAAGAAACACTCATCCGGATCTGTGAGATCAAGTTTTCGGACATCCGGAAACGGTCGAATATCGATCTGTGGACTGAGGATGACCGGACTGATCTCCTGTCATGGCCAGAAGAATTGGCTCATGGGGTACTTACCCGAATGGCCGTGACCAACTGCCCCTGGTGCATCCGGTTTGAAGGGAAATGCGAAGAATGTTCCTATGGGAAACGTCACGGCATCTGCAGGCATGCCAGGAGTGATTTTCGTCAGGCAGAAACGGAACGAAAAGTTCAGCATCTCCCGTACTTGAGCGAAGATGCATTGATCGATATCGGAAGATTGCTGAAAGGATACAAGTCATGCCCATAGCCATTTTAAAAGGCAAAGACAGCGCATCTGCGGTCATCGTCAATCTGGCGACTTTTGAAATAATGATCCAGCAGAATCCACTGGTTACATCGTTCAAGGCAGGCACGTTCTCCATTGAAATCAACCAGGAATCATTGTCTGTCATTGCATCAGCCCTATGGGGCCAGCATGTCAGACGTTCGGTTACGGCACCCATCATTCTGATTGAAATCGATCTCGATAACGAGCGGCTGCAGTTCTCTTCCCAGGATACGGAGCTTCCCTCTGGCGAGTTTTTCGAAGGGCGGGTCATGCAGTTCGGCACTATATCAAGATCCGTATCAAACACGGAGGGGGAGTTCCAGATATCGGACGTAACACTGATTTTAGCGAACACCGACAAGAAGCTCTCCCTTCTTCCATTCAACGGCTGGCTTAACCGGGAGGTCGTCTATTTTATGGGGTTTAAAGGATACGAACGGTCTGCGTTCATGAGGCTGTTCAAGGGCGTGATCTCCAGGTTCAAGTTTACCAACACGCTCTTTGAGGTCACCATCACCGACTCGACACGGCTCTGGCTTGAAAAGGATTATGGAACCGTGATCAATCCGGGAGACTTTCCCTATACCGCATCCGGAGTGACCGGTTCAAGGATGCCCATTATTTATGGCGTAATGACAGGACATTTTTAATATGGGAACCATAGAAATTACCGGAAATGTAAACGACGGCTGGGTAGAGAATTCTGCCACGTTCTGGGATACCTGCCGACAGGGGTTCTGGGGGAATTCTTTTTCAGGCAGTGAAACGGAAAACCCAGGCTGCCTTGAGGCGGGTTTTGAAGGAGGCCTCTTTGCTGTGAGCCGGGTGTTTCTCTATTTTGATCTTTCAACTCTCACCCTTCCCAAATACGCAAAAATAATTGGCGCACGGCTTAAAATCTATGGGTATGGCTATTCTTCTGCCCAAAAGCTATCCGTTCAGGAAGGGACCCAGGGGGAAACGCTTTCTTTGGCCGATTACAGTCAGTTCACCGGACCTCTCTTTGGGGTCAATGTGTTTGACTTTGACGCATCAGGAGTGAATGCCATAGCGTTCAACGGGGATGGCCTTTCCTATTTGAACCAGAAAATCGGCAGTATGGCGAAGCTCTGCCTTCGCGAGTATGACCATGATTTTCTGGATAGCCAACCGAACGATATCTTCAAATCCGGGATCTATTTTGCTGACGTGTCCGTATCTGACAGAAAGCCGGTCCTCGAACTCACTTATGTCTCCATCGAAAGTCCGGTCACTCTTTCCGGGAGCGCCAGTGATGGCGAGGTTTACAGAGTTCCTGACGGTACGTGGCAGGAGAACCTGGATGAGGAAACCGGGGATGTTGTGGCTACCGATCAGGCCGATTTTTATATTGAAGATGACGGGAACGCCAACCGGAGGTTCTTTTTCTACTTTGACGGCTCTGATTTTCCGAATGGGATCACGGTCACAGGAGTTACTTTTTCCGTTTATGGCAGTGTCAGTGATCCGGGGGATGAAGGGATCGGGGCAAGCCTGTTTAAGGGAACCCAGAATGACGTGTTGACCGTGGAAGATTATGATGCCTTTACCGGGAACGTCCTTTCAAGCCTTGATCCGGATGACGGGGAGTCCGGATGGTTTGATTTTGTGCTGAATGCGGAAGGGATATCAGCAGTGAACGATATGCTTTCTCAAACCGGCAAATCCATCAAATTCTGTCTCAGGAGCACCCGGTTTGACGTTAACCGGGAAACCCCGTTAGGCTCCCCCTATGCGCTCCATTTTGCTATCAAATCAGCGGATGATCCTGATCCGGCCCTTCACCCGAAGGTAGTGATCGCGTTTGATCTTCCAGCTGATCAAGGAAACTGCGAGGCCAACGGCTGGTACTGGTACGACGGGGCATGCCATTTGGAGCTTCCGAACAACCCGTCCGAATGTGAAGAAAACGGGTATTACTGGTATGGGGATGCCTGCCACCTCGATCTGCCGGATAACGAATCCGAGTGCTCCGGGTACAGCTATTACTGGTATTACGGGGAGTGCCGGTTATCGAATAAGGTAGCGGTATTCCCTTGTGTCTGCATCGATACATTAGAGAATATCTGGCTGGTGGCTGGTCATGAGATCCTTGAAATCAACGAAGTCTTTGTGTCTCTCTCCGGCTCCGATGAACCCAGGCTCCGGACCACGGGTTTTGAAAGGCTCCCGGCTTATGATTATGAAAAAGGACTCCATGGGAAAATCGCCGTGATCCGGTTCACGTCCGATCCTCCAGACCCGAACGGGAAAGTCTGGTGCAATGTGAAGGGCATGAAAAACAAAAGCGGGAGCCTGATCGAAAATCCCATCGAGATCATTACGCATTTTCTGACCAATTATCTTGCCATGACATCGAGCCATTACAACGAAACCGGTTTTGAATCTGCAAGACTTCTGGCTGAGTCTGATGGCCATAAAGGGGCTGGAATGATCAAAGATCATCCCAAGGGGATCGATGTCATCCAGGAAGTGGCGAAATCCATCGGGGCCACGCTTTTCTTTGACCGGGACGGGAAGCTCAATATCAAGGGGTTGACCTGATATGGAAACGTATAGCGCCAATGATGACATTTTAAAAGAGTCGTTCAATATCACACCACTGGTTGATGAGACGGCAACTCGGATATCGTTTTCTTATGCGTACAATTACGCCAAAAGCTATTTCATTGAATCCGGTGAGGTATGGGATGCTGCATCCATCGAAGCGTTAATGAAGGATTATCCGGTTCACCTGGATCTGAACTGGATCAGGGATGATGACACAGCTTTGGATATTGCCGGGAAAATTCTTGCCAGAAGGAAAAACCTGATGAAGCAAGTCTCGTTCAGTTCGGCCATGCATATTCTGGCCCATGACCTGACGGATGATATCCGGGTGGTTCATTTTGCAGGTCCGGTCCTATCAGATATCACTATCACCGGGATCAGCATCGATCTGGACAATCTGTCGGTAAATGTTGAAGGAGTGAGCGTTTAATTATGGCCATGAGAAAAGACAACACCATCGAGTATGTGGAAGGAGATATCCCTGATCCGTTAAGGGGAGAGTACCGGGACAAGGATGGAAAAGTGATCGACATCACCGGGTTTACGATTACGCTTCACATCGGGTATGAGGGTATTCCCCTGGTAAAGACAGCGACCATTACGGATGGCGTAAACGGCATCTTCGAGTTTGCCTGGGAGCCGGGGGATATTATGGCAGGGGATTATGAAGCCGAAGTCCAGATCATGAATGCATCGGGAAGGCCGCTCACATATCCGGCATCGGCTGGCGAATTTTACTTCAAGATCCGGGAGGCAATTGCATGATTGAAACTGTCCGGGGAAATAGAATCATCTTTGATGGAATCGTCACGCTTACGAGGCCTGTGCATGAATGCAAGTTTGAAAAACCGGATGAGATGATTTCTTTTACCCACAGGAACCCTTTGATCCGGATGAGCGTAGCAGAAACCAGGCTCACCATATCCGGTCTGAAGATCACGAAGGATGCCATCAAAATTGAAATCATGGATCGGGCATAGATGAATGGGATCGGAAGTCGTCATAGAATCTCGGGACAAACGGGTTATTCTCTATCATCCGGCCTATGTCCCCTTGACCGGAAGTCTGGTCGCAAACGGAGTGAAAGCGGTATTTGCCATCAACCACCGGAGCACCAAACGCCGGTGGCTGCATTATTCGGGGATACCTTCAAACGTGTCGGGGTATCCGGTTTTGAAAAGCTCGACCTTGAAAAGCGTAACCTTTATGACCCGGAACATTGAAACCGGTACGGTTCATATCCGGAGGAACGATGAAAAGGCTGATATTTATACCATGAATTTGAACAACGAAAATATCCGGACTGAAAATGGTCTGAACATATTTCTTGATGCAGGTGACGATTTGAAAGTTTTTACAGAAACCTCATCAGGTTTTGATTATCCGATTGCCGTACTGGAAATCTATGAACTGCAAGACTGAAAACAGATGCATGAGCTGTAAAAAGCTCCTGTTTAAAGGAACACCCGGACACATTGAAATCAAGTGCCCGAGGTGTGGAAGCATTAATATTTATTCTGAGCCTCCGGAAGGCCAAATCAATATCAACAACAAAATGGAGGCAAAACATGGCTGAATGGACAGTGATTATCAAGAACAATAGCGGTCTGGATTTTCTGATCGAAGACCTGGGTATTGACATCCTGGACGGTTCCACCGTCAATCTTCATGAGGAAGCAGGGTTTTCTGAGATTGGGGATTCTGATGATCTGAAGGATGCATTGACTGGAGGGACTTTGGTGTTAAACGATGGATCGGCTGATCTATCGCCAGCTGATGCGGTGGCCTATCTCTCCCGAATCCATCGGAAGTTCCTGGAAGACAATTATTTTAACAAAGCGGAGCTTTCTACACCGGGCAGTGCTTCAATCGATTATGAAAATATCACAAACACACCCACGTTCGAGTATGCATTCTGGTATGACAATGTGAGGTTCAGGGTGGAGGGGATCGGTCTTTCGACTGCACCAGCAAGCCCTGAAGCAGGTGACGTGTATGTGGATGATGTGGATCATTATCAGAAGTATGACGGGAGTGTCTGGCAGGATTTGGGGTTGGCCTTGTCCGGTGACCGGGTGATCGATCTTTCATCCGCAGATCAAGACATCATGGAGTTTGACGGTTCAGCATGGGCTATCGGTGAGTTGGATCTCAAATCCAATGCCGCTGTCACGGTCAGTGATGATGGCGATGGAAAGGCCGCCCGGTATGTGTACAATAAAACAGAAGGCGAGTGGAAAAAAGACTATGACGTTGATTTTGATCCCCACTTGAAGCGAGACGATCATGTGATCAAGCACGATGCCGATCAGGTTGAAGTGGCAAACGCTTATCCGAATATCGGCAACAGCGCCAATGATGACATGGAGACAGTTCTTGCAGCCATCGACACCAAGATCGGAACCATTGAGGGCGGGAATCTTTCTGACATCAATATCCAGAACGGGATTGTTTACGGGAGGGATGTTACCCGGAACAAGTGGATGGGGCCAAGAGAGGACTTTATCTTTTCTCGCAGTGGCAACACCAAACGAGCCTACCTCATGATCGGAAACGTCCCCTCCAACCAGGGCGGGGTTCGCATGCAGCGAAACATGACGATCACGGCTGTTTCTTGTCAGCTTGATGCATCGGGAAGTTGCACGGTTGAAGTCCGGAAGAATGATGGTGCGAGTCCCATTGCGACCCTGACCCTCAGTGCCGCTGAAGGAGCACATAATAACACGGTCAACGTCGATGTGAGTGAGGGAGATTTTTTGCAGGTGTACGTGGATTGCACGGTGGCGGTCAGTTCTCCGACAGTCAAGATCACGGCTGCCTATAATGGCGGGAGTCTGTAATAGATAAAATTTGAGCTGGTGGACCCGAAAGGGTTCATCAGTTTTCTGGAGGTGGATAGATGAAAAATCACGATTGCATGCATGAAGGTAAAATTGCTGTTATCAGCGATAAGGTCGAAAAGATAGAGGAAACGGTCGACAAGATTTTTCTAATTCTGAATGGAAACGGCAAGGAAGGTCTGGTCACGAATGTCGCCCTGAACCAGTCGGCCATCAGGAGACTCTGGTGGTTCGTCGGGATAATATCCACCGGGATCTTTGGGGTGGCTTTTTATTTTATTCAGGCGGGGGTGAAATAAAATGCTTTTAAAAATGGGAGTAGATATCAGTCGGTTGGGAAGGCCTATCAGGCGGGCATTGAATCAGATTAAGCAGGTGTTTCAAAATCATGGTAAAGAGGCGGTCATAACATCAACCTACGAGGGAAATCATAGTTCGGGTTCTTTGCATTATGCGAATTTGGCTGTTGATGTTCGTTCAAAGGATTTGGGTGAAACCGAGCGAAAGGAACTCTTGAAAGAGTTGAAGGGCCTCCTGGGAGGGGCTTATGACATAACCCCCGAAGGTGACCATCTCCATGTGGAGTATGATCCAGAGTAAGCTCATCTGTGTTTTTTAATGCCTCAAGCACTATTTGAATTCCTTCCATTGTAGGATGTAAAATTTTGATATAATATTTTCCCTCTTGATTTCCAAAGAGAATTAGATTCATTTATCAATACTTTTTATCTGAAAATATTTCCTTATCCTTTCATATTAATTACAGTTAAAAATTTCTTCTGAAATGTTTACCTGATATATTATTACAGCATATCCTGCACATTCAAAAATTTTCGATGGCATGTCAATTCCGGAGACGAATTCCATACAGTTAGACCGACCTCAAATTATAATAAAAACTTGCGACTGGTGATAATAACTGATAATAACGAATACAATTTCGTTAAAAAAATAAGGCATTTTATATGATGGAAATACAAAACAGTATTCTGACAATTGAGGAACTATCCGTCTATCTTAAAATTCCCAAATCAACGCTATATAGATTGGCACAGGAGGGGAAGCTTCCTGGTCAAAAAATCGGGAAGCACTGGCGTTTTCATAAGGATGCTATTGATGTCTGGCTTAAGGAAACAGCTATATCTAAAGTTACAGACAAATGAGGTTTTTTCAGAATATATAGACCGTTCCGGGACATTTATTGACAATAAGGAACCCCCCAAATGGTTAAACTCGAAGATATTAAAAAAGATTCCGTGCTAAATGGGATTATTCCCAATCAATCTGTCAAGATTGTCGGTATCGACCGAATCGGAGAGGATTCTCTTTCCATTTTTTATAAAGATTCCCAAGGGACGCTTGGCGAGCGTATGTTGTTCAGATCCGATGAGGATGGCCTTTCCCTCACTGAAGTCGGTCGGCCCTGGAGTTTTGACGGCAACAGCTCAGATTTTAAACTTGCTGCTGAAGCCCATCGTATTCATTTGGCCTATCTGTTTGATCCCTTAATGGCTGTCCACTCATCAACCGTTGATCCTCTTCCTCATCAGATAACAGCCGTTTATGATGCCATGCTTCCACGGCAGCCACTTCGTTTTCTTCTTGCAGACGATCCGGGGGCCGGGAAAACCATCATGGCCGGATTGCTGATACGGGAGCTGATTATAAGAGGAGACCTTAAACGTTGCCTCATTGTCGCCCCGGGAAATCTTGTTGAACAGTGGCAAGATGAAATGGACCAGAAATTCGGCTTGTCTTTTGAAATTTTTAACCGTGAGATGGTTGAAGCTACAAGATCCGGAAATCCTTTTGATGAAAAAAATCATTTAATCGCCCGTGTGGATCAGCTTGCCCGTGCCGAGGATTTGCTAGCAAAGCTTCAAAATACCGACTGGGATTTGATTGTAGTTGATGAGGCACACAAGATGTCGGCCTCCTGGTTTGGTAGAAAACTTAATAGAACCAAAAGGTATCAACTGGGTGAAGCGCTGGGTCAAATTACCCGCCATTTATTATTAATGACAGCGACGCCTCATAATGGAAAAGAGGCGGATTTTCAGACATTTCTTGCGCTAATTGATCCGGATCGGTTTTATGGGAAATTTCGGGATGGCACCCATCTGGTGGATACGTCTGACCTGATGCGGCGCATGATTAAGGAAGAATTATTAAAATTTGATGCCACCCCTTTATTTCCGGAACGTAGGGCCTATACGGTGAATTATCAACTTTCCGGTTTGGAGGAAGCTCTTTATACGAATGTAACTGATTATGTCCGAAATGAAATGAATCGCGCTGATAACCTCGATAAAAAAAGGAAAGGAAACATTGGTTTTGCGCTTACGATTCTTCAGCGTCGTCTGGCATCCTCTCCGGAGGCAATTTATCAGTCTCTTATGCGCAGACACAAAAAAATGCTTCAGATGTTGGAAGAAGTCAGGCAAAACAAACGCGGGTTATCGGAACTTGGCAATGCAAGAGCCATGACGGAAGAAGAATATGATGAATTTATTGATGATGCACCGGATAATGAAGTTGAGGATCTGGAAGACGAGGTGATTGACCAGGCAACGGCAGCTCAGACCATCGCCGAGCTTGAAGCGGAAATAGACAGTCTTGAAAAGCTTGTTGAACAAGCAAGGCTTGTCAGGCAAGCTGAAGAGGACCGCAAATGGCTTGAACTTTCCAGACTACTTCAGGACAACCCTGAAATGACTGACAGACATGGCAACCGGCGCAAAATTATCATTTTTACCGAGCATAAAGACACCCTTCGGTATCTTTATGATCGTATTACAGGTCTTATGGGTAATGAAGAATCTGTTGTGTTGATTCATGGCGGTGTTAAAAGGGAAGATCGAAGGAAGGTGCAGGAACAGTTTACCCAGGATAAGAATGTTTTGATTCTCATCGCCACCGATGCTGCTGGTGAAGGTATCAACCTTCAACGGGCCAATTTAATGATCAATTATGACCTGCCATGGAATCCCAACCGATTGGAACAGCGTTTTGGACGTATTCATCGTATCGGCCAGACAGAGGTGTGTCATTTATGGAATATGGTGGCCAGTCAAACCCGCGAAGGAGATGTGTTCCTGCGACTTTTTGACAAACTCGAGAAGGAAAGAGAAACATTGGGCGGGAAGGTGTTTGACATCCTCGGCCAAATATTTGAAGAGCGCTCGCTTAAAGATCTCCTTATCGAAGCCATCCGTTATGGTGACCGGGAGGACATCCGGGCGAAACTGTATGAAACTGTCGAAAATGTCCTTGATACCGAACATCTGAAAAAAATTATCGAACGAAATGCCCTTGCTGCCGACCATATGGACACCGGAAAATTGTTCCGGATCAAAGAAGAGATGGAAAGAGCCAAAGCCCTTAAACTTCAGCCTTTTTTTATTCGGGCATTTTTTGAAGAAGCCTTTGTTTCGCTAGGCGGTCAATTGAAAAACCGGGAGAAAGGCCGGTTTGAAATCAGCTATGTGCCAGGAGCGATTCATTCAAGGGATCGACTTATCGGTTCCGGCAGACCTATTCTGAGACGATATGAACGGATCTGTTTTGAAAAAGACAAGGTGCGGATGGATGGCAAACCCATGGCGGACCTGATTACGCCCGGTCATCCTTTAATGGATGCCACAATAGATATGATCCAGGAAAAATTCCGTGATCTTTTAAAACGGGGAACCATACTGGTGGACCGATCCGATGAAGGGACCGAACCTTATATCCTTTATATCATAGAGCATACCATCAGGGATGGAGGGAAGGATAAACACGGTCAGGAACGCATCATTTCCAGAAGAATGCAGTTTGTGTTGACCGATGAGAGCGGCAACACATATCAGGGCGGCCACGCACCCTATCTAGATTATGAGACGCCTACTGAAGAAGATAGTATTATTGTTCAGGATGTTCTTAATCAACCCTGGTTAAAACGGAATATGGAATTACCAGCCCTTGAGCATGCCGTAAAAAACCTGGTCCCGAAGCATTTCGAAGAAGTGAAATTCAGGCGGGAGAAAATGATCGATCTGACACTTCAGGCGGTTCATGAACGACTGACCAAGGAAATCAATTACTGGAGTCATCGCTATGAACAATTGTTGCTGGAACATCAGGCCGGAAAGCAGCCTTTCATGCAGGTCGAAAAAGCCCGGAGGACTGCCGAAGAACTGACCAACCGCCTTCAGGTCCGTAAAAAGGAGCTGGAAGACCAACGGCACGTTGTTTCCAGCACCCCGGTGATTGTGGGAGGTGCGTTGATTATTCCGCAGGGGTATCTGAATAAACAAAAAGGAATTGACGTGCCCCAATGGGCAGCTGATCCTGCTGCCCGAGCAAGGATTGAAAAATTGGCCATGCAGTCGGTCATGGAAAAAGAAAAACAGCTTGGATTTGTACCGGAAGATGTTTCCCAGGCAAAATACGGCTGGGACATTCAATCACGAACGGAAAACGGGGACCCCCGTTTTATTGAGGTCAAGGGACGGGTAAAAGGGGCGCAAACCGTCACGGTCACCAAAAATGAAATTTTGGCGGGATTGAATCAGCCGGAAAAATATATTCTGGCCATTGTTTTGGTCGATGGTGATAAACCCGAAGGCCCATATTATATAAGCATGCCATTTGATCAGGAACCGGGGTTTGGTGTTACGAGCATTAATTTTGAACTGAATGCATTGTTGGAAAGATCTGATAAATCGAATTAGAATTGGAAAAACATAAATGGAATATCCTAAAAAACTGATTGAAGTGGCACTACCACTGGATGATATCAATGTCGCTGCCACACGCGAAAAATCGATCCGTCAAGGTCACCCGTCAACCTTTCATCTCTGGTGGGCAAGGCGCCCGCTGGCTGTGGCGAGGGCGGTTCTTTTTGCACAGCTTGTCAATGATCCCGGCGGGAAAAGAGGATATGGAAAATATAAAGGCCAGACCAAGGCTGATGCCCATCGGGAAAGGGAGCGGCTGTTTCAGATTATTCGGGATCTTGTCAAATGGGAAAACACCACCAATGAAAAAGTCCTTAAGCAGGCCCGTGAGGAAATCCGAAAATCCTGGCGGGAAACATGTGAACTGACCGGTGAAGATCCGGAAAAAATGCCCCCTTTTCTAGACCCCTTTGCAGGGGGCGGCTCCATCCCTTTGGAAGCGCAACGATTGGGCCTGGAAGCCCATGCTTCGGATTTAAATCCGGTGGCGGTGATGATCAATAAGGCCATGATTGAAATACCTTATAAATTTTCAGGAATAAAACCGATTGGCCCTTTGCCAAAGGGCGATAATAAAACCTTTGACGAAGGGTGGACCGGTGCCAGAGGTCTGGCAGAAGATGTCTGGCGCTATGGACACTGGATGCGGGAGGAAGCCTTCAAACGGATCGGGCACCTTTATCCCGAAGTGGATCTACCCAAGAAACATAGTAGTGGAAAGGCCACGGTGATTGCCTGGCTGTGGGCGCGGACGGTCGCCTCACCTAATCCGGCTATGAACGGCGTACATGTGCCCCTTGTTTCCAACTTTTTTCTTTCCACCAAAAAGGGGAAGGAAGCATGGGTGGAACCGATACTGGAAGGAAACAGCTATCGGTTCACTATCAGAAGCGGCATGCCTGAAAATTCCGATGCGATGAAAAACGGAACGAAGCTTGGGAGAGGTGCGAATTTCAGATGTTTGTTATCGGATGTTCCCATTGCCCCCGATTATATCAAGAAAGAAGGAAAGGCTGGCAACATGGGAGTTCGGCTTATGGCGGTCGTAGCCGAGGGGTCAAGAGGTCGGATTTATTTGTCGCCGGACGAGGATATGGCAAAGGTGGTAGATCAGGTGAAACCTAAATGGAAACCAAATCAAAATTTGCCTGATGATCCACGTAACTTTTGGACTGTGGGATATGGATTAACAAAATACAGTGATCTGTTCACTCCCCGTCAGCTCTTGGCCCTAACCACATTTTCTGATCTGGTGCAGGAGGCAAGGGAAAAGGTGATTCAGGATGCCCGATCTGCCGGGTGGACAAATGACGGCATTGGCCTGAATGACGGAGGTTCGGGCGCAACGGCTTATGGGGATGCTATGGCGGTTTACTTGGCGTTTGCGGTAGATAAAGTAGCTGACAGAAATTCTACAATTTGCGCTTGGGCATCTTTACGAGAACATGCGCGAAATACGTTTGGTCGACAAGCAATCCCGATGACATGGGATTTTGCCGAGAGCAATCCATTCTCGAATTCGAGTGGTAATTTTGATGGTGGAATTAAATCAATAGTTGGGGGGCTTCACTCTGTTTCTACTGTATCAAAAGGAATAGCCTTACAAGCTGATGTACAAATTGGGAATGACAATAAGTCGATAATTTATTCTACTGATCCTCCATATTATGACAATATCGGCTATGCCGACCTTTCAGACTTTTTCTACGTTTGGTTACGAAGGCCGCTCAAGGATATCTTTTCAGATATATTCTCTACCATGCTGGTGCCCAAGGAGCAAGAGTTAGTGGCAACTCCATATCGTCATGGCACCAAAAAAAAGGCTGAAACATTTTTCATGGAGGGAATGACCCATGCCATACAAAACATGGCGACTTCCTGCCATCCGACATTTCCAGTAAGTATTTATTACGCCTTCAAGCAATCGGATACCGTCGAAGCGGGTACCGCATCCACTGGGTGGGAGACTTTTATTTCTGCAGTTATCAAAGCGGGATTCTCGATTACCGGAACATGGCCCATGCGAACGGAACTTGATAGAAGAATGGTGGGACAAAAGACCAACGCCCTTGCCTCCTCCATCGTCCTCGTCTGCCGAAAAAAAGACTTGAATGCTGAAACTCTATCCCTCAAACAATTTTTAATTGAACTCGAAGAAACCCTTCCTGAAGCCCTGGAAGACATGATCGGCGGAAAAGAAGGCGCATCCCCCATCGCACCGGTGGATCTTGCACAAGCTGCTATCGGCCCGGGTATGGCTGTTTTTTCAAAATATGCTGCTGTCCTTGAAGCGGATGGTACCCCCATGACCGTTCATACCGCACTGACTCTCATCAACAAGGCCATTGACGAATATTTCACCCACGCGGAAAGTGACATGGGGCCGGATACTCGGTTTTGTGTGGACTGGTTCCAGCAATACGGTTTCAAGGAAGGTCCTTTCGGCGAGGCAGATGTGCTGGCACGGGCAAAAGGAACCACGGTTGACGGGGTACAGCAGGCCGGTGTCATCGAATCTGGCAAGGGGAAAGTGAGACTCTTGAAAGCCATGGAATACCCTTCGGACTGGGACCCGGGAAAAGATCTCCGAACATCTGTGTGGGAAGCCTGTCACCATATTTGTCGTGCTTTAAAGGAAAGTGAAACTGCCGCAGGCACACTCCTTGCCAAAATGCCGGAAAAAACAGAATCTATCCGTCAATTGGCATACCGGCTTTATACAGTCTGTGAACGAAAAGGCTGGACTGAAGATGCCAGAAACTATAATGAACTGATCACCAGCTGGCATGCCATTATGAAAGCCAGTCTTACAGTTGGCCATAGCAGAAAACAATTGGAACTTTTTTGAAAATAGATCTGAGAACAAAAAGGATTTATATATGAGCCTAAAACCATGGCGTGAACTCATCACCCCCCACCAAAATGTACTGGAGGGAACATTTCAGGAATCCGAATTTGCCGCAGACCTGAACAAGGTAGCGAGTGGCTCAGCATCTTCTGAATATCAGAACCCGTCTCTTTTTTTCGAGCGTACGTTTATTACGGAAGGCATGAAACTAATGCTAATTAGCGTAGTAAAACGATTGACAGGAAAAGGGGGAGATCCGGTCGTTCAGCTCCAGACCGCTTTTGGAGGGGGGAAGACTCATGCGATGATGGCGGTATATCACATTGCAAAAGGAGAAAAACTGGCCTCCCAGCTACCCGGTGTTCCGGTGATCCTTGATCAATTGAATATCAGCGAGATCCCTCGCGCCCATGTGGCAGTACTGGATGGTAACAGTCTGGGTCCTTCTCAGCCGCGAAAAAAAGGAAACATTACCATTCACACGCTTTGGGGAGAAATCGGCTGGCAACTCGGCGGAGAAGAAGGGTACAGGATGCTGGAGAAAGCTGATCAGGAAGGCACCTCTCCCGGTAAGGAAATTCTTGCAGATCTATTTAAACGGTTTTCGCCATGTATCATCCTGATGGATGAAACCGTTGCATATATCCGCCAATTTTCAGAGGGTAAAGATTATGCAGGTGGAACGTTTGGCTCAAATATGGCATTTTTGCAAGCCCTGACCGAAGCAGCCGGGCATGTTCCTTGTGCCATGGTTCTTGCCTCCCTCCCGGAATCAGACCTTGAAGCGGGTGGTGAACAGGGAAAATATGCACTGAAGCAAATCGAACATTTATTTCACCGGCTTGAAGCAATCTGGAAACCGGTCAGTTCCGAAGAAGGATTTGAGATTGTCCGAAGGAGGCTGTTTGCACCGCTTTCTGACCAAGATACGCGGGATGCGGTTTGTAAGGCATTTGCAAATATGTATATCGAGGGCGGCAATTATCCTTCTGAAACCAAAGAATCGAATTACCTGTCACGCATGAAGGCGGCATATCCGTTCCACCCTGAAGTATTTGACCGGCTATATGAAGACTGGGCAACGCTCGAAAACTTTCAGCGGACCCGAGGTGTCCTCCGTTTAATGGCGATGGTTGTGCATCGTCTTTGGGCAGATGGGAACAAGGATTTACTGATCATGCCGGGATCGATTCCCATGTATGACAATCAGGTGAAAAGTGAACTGATCCGATATTTGCCCACAGGTTGGGAACCTGTGTTGGACAGAGATGTGGATGGACAAAAAGCGATGACCACCCAATTGGATAATGTAGACACCCGGTTTGGAAGCATCCATGCGGCCAGAAGGGTGTCAAGGTCTATATTCCTTGGTAGCGCCCCCACAACATCTGGTCAGCGAATTCGGGGGATTAATGCGGAACATGTCAGACTGGGCTGCACCCAGCCAGGGCAATCATCCGGTACTTTTGATGATGCCTTAAGAAGGCTCAATGATCAGTTGTACTTTCTTTATTCCGGAAATGACCGGTATTGGTACGATACCCATACCAATCTTCGAAGGGAGGCTGAGGACCGAATCTCTCGTTTTAAACGGGAGGAACACCTTTTTCCAGAAATAGCGAAAAGATTGAAAGGGACGCTTCGTGGCAAGACTTTTTTCGGCATTCATGTCTTTACACCACACAATGATATTCCGGATGATTCCCATATCCGGCTGATTGTTTTACCACCTACGGCGTCCCATCTCTGGAAACAGAAAGAGAATATGGCGATAAAGACTGCTATGGAAATTATTCAAAAACGGGGTCTACAACCAAGACTGAATCAAAACCGGTTGATTTTTCTTTGTGCGGATGCGGATGCCACATCCTCTCTTTATGACAATACAAAACGATATCTTGCCTGGCTATCCATCGTTGATGATAAAGATGCTTTAAATCTCGATCAACACAGAATTAAAGAGGCAACTAAAAATCGGAATGATTATGATGAACGTTTAAATGGTGTCATCAGTCAGACATATAAATGGGTACTTGCCCCAAATCAGGGAATAAACCCGAAAGGCGGTCTGGGGAATTTTCATTGGGAGGAACAAAAGGTAACTACCACAGAAACCAATATTGTACCGGCTATCATCCATATCCTTGCTGAAAACGAAATACTGATTCCACGTTGGGCGCCTATTCATCTGAATAATCAATTACAGAAATGGTATTTCAAAGAAGATCGAAAAGATGTGGGATTAAAAGCCATTTGGAATGATTTTTGTCGGTATACCTATATGCCAAGGCTCGTTGACGAAAATGTGCTACGGGAAACTGTTGCTGCCGGAATCGAGAGCAAAGATTTTTTCGGCTATGCTTCAGGAAAAGACGGGGAAAGGTATACGGGCCTGATATTTGGCAGAAGCGGTTCTGTGTATATGGACGAAAATAGTCTCCTTATCCAAAAAGACACGGCCTTGAAACAGATTGATACCGAAAGAAAAGCATCCCAGGTATCTTCACAAGTTACTGATTATTCATCTCTTTCGGTAGACAGTACCAGCACAAAAGGAATTTCAGAGTTAGTTTCTGATGGAATCGCTGATGATTCATCGGCCCTACCGATCAATAAATTATTTCGTCGTTTTCACGGTTCGGTAAAGCTTGATCCAATTAAAGCCTCTCTTAAATTTTCAGATATCGCTCAGGAAATTATTCAACATTTTTCAAGCATGCTGGGAACTCAAGTAAATATCACACTGGAAATTGAGGCTATTTCGGTTAAGGGATTCGAAGATCCTATTCGCCGAACCGTAAAGGAAAACAGTCAGACACTCGGATTCAGCCACGCAGAATTTGAGGAGGAATAATAAACAGACTTATATTTTGATTGTTTTAGCTTTTCACGATGCCTATCAATGATAGGCCGTGGTTCGAATACCATTAAAAGGAACTGTTTTGTCTGTGGCACATGAGGTCAATGTTTGTCTGACATTCGGGGAAGATAGTAATAAATATCCCGTTTCTGGTTCTTTTGAAGACCAAGAGTGGGAATCCCTTTTAAATTTTATAGATTACACAAAGAGTCTTCAGAACATCCAATTGATAAAGCAGGGTGGGCCAGGGAAGTTCAATTTAACATATAATGAAATAGATGGAATGACCTACACGGTCGAGCTTCCTCCTGAAGATCAAATCCTTGCTTTGCTGCATCGGCTTAGACCATTTATTTTAAAAGATGAGTCAACTAATTTTTATCGGGTGTGCAAGCACCTCTCAAGGCGTTTTGAGAACCAGTCCTTTAGAGATTTCATTAAGACTATTCGGGATCGTTATTCCGGAAAGCGCATGCAAAATTTTTTACTGATTAGCTCAAATGATGCTGTTATCAATTCGGAAGAGACTTTAATAATGTGGTTAAATGCCCATGAATATCATAAAGATCGGAATAAACAAGCTGAGCTGGATCATTTGCATCAGGTATTACCATTGGAAGCATCGAGGGCATTTTTTGTAATGATGTTGTACGAAAAAGTGCGGGCCATTTCGATTGTGGCTAATTTAATTAATGTAATGGATGGCCAACAGGAAACTTTTAAATGTTGTTGTGTTTGAAACTTATGGCCCTATATTATTTTCAACTTTTTGTTAAAATCGTCGTTTTTATAAGTAATTCAGAGAAAAATAGAGAATCGGAATTTTTAAGAACAACGTTTTTTACCCTGAAAAAATTCGTCGACATCATCTCTCATCTCGGAATTCCGCCCCTGAACGCCCGCTCACGGTCGGATAAGGATTTATGTCAACTTTTTAGATGAATGATGAAAATGGTAAATATACTCGATAGCCGAAATCGAAGGGGGCATTCTAATGATTCTGATCAAAATTACTCTGAGTGCCTACCAATTTCAATTCGACCTGACGTTCTAATGGCTATACTCTCAAGTTTGGATAGCCATCTCCAGAACAATATCAAATATTACAGCCCTGCCCAGCACTTCCAGGCAGGGCTTTTTTTCAACAAATGTTAATGTTTTGTCGGATCGTTCAGGATGTACCGCTGGCCTTTTTCAGGTGTGGGGGGCAAAGGTTCGTTTTTTGTGATAGTCCTTTCTTTACCTGTATCCCCACCACGGGGTCCGATAATGCCATACTGTCCTGATCGTGGTGCTTTTTGTCCCGGTTTAAATGTTTTTTTTGCCATGATGAATGTCCTCTATTATCAAGAAAAATGGTTATAATAAAAATGAATATAAACCTCTCTTTCTGTTCCCAGGGGAGAGGCAGCCCCGGTTTCTTAAACAGGATTACCGTTGGTTATTCCGCGTAGATCGGGATGCGCCAAGCTTTGAGACCGTGGTCTCTTGCCCAGTCGCGGGTGCCGTCTTTTCTGGTGACCCAGGCACGGTAAATCCACCCAACGATGCGTCGTCTGGCATTTTCAGCCATGCAACCTCGCAATCCGGGAACGATTTTTCTTGACAAACTCGGGTGCAAAATGCAAAGTAAGACTAGTATACGCAAAATGCGCAGCGACCCGTTTTCAGCCCAAATACTGAAGAATTTACCAGTTTCTATCGTGTCCCTAAACCGAAGGAAGCTTGGTCCGCTGCAGTTTTTAAAAAAAGAGCTACCTTGCAGTGACCGCTGCAATAGCTCTTTTTTTTATGAGATATCTATTTTCAATGCCCTCGCTCTCGCCTTTACAAATGGTCGGTTGACCTGAAAAAGTTCTGCCAATTCCCATTCATCAGCACCGTTACTCACCGCCGCTCTGAAAACTGGTTCCGGCATCAGGAGTGCCCCGGCGTATCTCCACGCCTGCCATTCAGGATTCTTATAAATAGGAACGTCCTCTTCCCTGTGCAGGCGTAGTGACATATGGTCGTTGTCATGGATTGATCTCAGAATAGCTTTTTTCTTTCTGAACTCGGGCACATGTGTTAGGACATGACCGATCTCATGGGCGATTGTTGACCTGGCAAATTTTATCTGTGAACGGTCTTCCATCAACTCAGACGAGATAACGCAGATCATTTTATCTGAGTCCGTTATTCCGTGGATACCGTAAGGCAGTTCCCTGTAATCAGGCTTCACGCCGCTCAGACGCTCAAGGTCAAACTCGAAAAAATCTTCTACATTGAACGGGGTTGGATGGGTTAACGTCTCGGGCTGGAACTGCTGATTGATCATGTTCGCGGAAACATCAATGTCCAGGCCTCGCCTGGGGGTAGCAACAATAATTCTTCTTGCCAATTATCCCTCCCTCCTGTTTTTAATTTCCCGAAAATATTCCATCAGTTCGTCAAACTCATCATCGTTGAGATCCTCATCAGCCCTGAGAAGTGCCTCAGACAGTTTAGGCGTCATCATAATACGGTCTGTCCATTCTTTTGGGACCTTTTTCCTCATGTTTGATGCCAGAGTCACAAGCAAATTGTCATTTATACCTAAATATTCCTCAATCTTTTCAACAATATCAAGTGTAGGGGGTCTTTTCCTGCTGTTTTCTATATCTGACAGATAACCAACCGATTTACCGACATGCTCACCAAGGACGCGCAAGGTGACCCTCCTGGCTGTTCTTGCTTTCTTGAGTGCCTCACCAAAGCTTCTCATGCCGCCACCTCCTTTTCCTGGTTAAAGGTTAAAATTTCTTGCCATAGCCTATTACACCATACATGGCGTAATTTATATGACAATATAATATTGTTATTTCAGTTGTCAAGAATATTTTTACGCCAAACGAGGCGTAAAAATAGATCGACGGGGAAAACAGTATCCCGATTTAATATTTACTGTATTTCATCATGATGCTACTTACAATGAAAGGGTCTTGGAATCCCCAATAAAAAATCACGAAGGAATATGGCAATATTGGAAATCCATGGTAGTTGAAGAATAAAAAATATATCTTTCAAACTCCTGTCGGTCTATTTAGACGGAAATACAGCAATAGCTGAATGGGAAGTGCAATTTGACCATTTAAAAGATGGTATGCGAAAACATTTGTAAGAGGTTGCAATAATGACTTTTCATGCAGATAAAATATCTACTTTCAGAGAATACTGGGCTTCAAAAATGATTAATGAAATAGATATTAAATAATAAATAGGAATTCATATCGGAACTTAAGAATTAGGAAGTGTAAATAGGAAACAGATAATATGGAAGAATCAAATATACAGGAAATTAAATATTCCGATTGTTATGTGGCATTTTTAGATGTGCTTGGATTTAAAAATTTCGTTTTTGACAAAAAAGAAGGAAAGAAAAAAATTGAAACCTATTTTGGATTAATTCAAGAAACAATACACAATATTGGGAATATAGAATCCAAGCAAGAAATAAGATCCATCATAATAAGCGACTCTGTTATTCTATCCATTTCACTCGGCGAAGATAAAGAAAAAAAAATTATTAACCTAAGAAAACTTTGCATTGCAGTGGCAATCATACAATTTGCTCTTGCTCAAAAAGATATCTGGTTGCGCGGAGCCATCTCAGCCGGTGAAGCATATTTTGATGCCAATAAACACCAAGTTGTAGGGCCTGCTTATACTAATGCCTATCTGTTGGAAGAAAAACATGCCAAATATCCAAGGGTCATTATCGATTCCATAATAATTGAAAAGCTGGGCCAGATATACTCCCAGGATCTGATAGATGCTATTAACGAAAAAAAATATTCAAACTGGAACAGCGATATTCTTTTCAGTTGGTCAGATACTCCTCGATATAATACTCATTTTGAACAGGATATGGCGCTCTTTATCGATTATTTATCCCCCATGTTTGACAAAGATGGTATAAATAAATCAGTATTAAAACATATTAAAAAAAATCTATATGATAGGGTTGAGTATTATAATAAATTCAGATGGATCGTCGACTATCTGATTGTCAAGTGTGATAAAATCACAAGCGGAGAGAGTGGTTTCAGCCAATCAGATATAGATAACCTTTTCAAAGAATTAAAAAGGTTTTAAGGTGAAACCAACGCTGCGATCAATTAACTTAAGACTATTGGCTGAAATATATTTTTTGCCGGACGTGTCGGCGTTTTTTTGTTAATTCATTTTACTTTTTTTCCACAATTTGAGCTGGTTCGGCCATTCGGGAACAGCAGCTATTTTACGTATCAGATGTTCTGTAAGGGGGTCACGGCCATTTTCAACTTCAGGTAAGAATAAAATTTTTTCCTGTAGCACCGGGGCAAGCAAATTCAGATTCATGATTTGAGTCACCCTCGCACGACTGACATAACCGAGTTTCGCGATGTCGGCAAAATCACGAACCGTCCCACTTTTTATCAAATTATCAAAATGAATGGCCAGTGCCATGAGTCTGGACAATCGGGGGACCCGGCCATTTTCATTTTCTATATCTGTTTTAAGCTGATCGCCTTTTTTATTAATGCCCAAATTACATTCAATTGTAAAACCTCCTTCCATATTCATTTTGTCCATAATTCTTTCCGTTAATTCCCCAAATATTCACCGGCAAGACTCGCTATGCCCGATGGCCTAAAGGATAGCCTGATTTTATTATTCTCACCATCATACCCGATTTTTTCAATTAAGAGCCGGATGATCCTGGTTTGTTCTTTTATCGACAGCGAATTCCAAATCGGCTCGAACAAAGAAAAAGCATTTTTCAAATCCGCTTTATTTATGCTTACGTCCTTTAATGCGCTAATTTCGTTTGTCTTTTTTTCAAGCCTGTATCCATCGGCACTTATATGGTCCTGCAGATCAGACATTCTGGCCCTGATCGGCGAGTCGATCCCCGCATCCGATGAAAAGCTCCCGATAAGCCTTTTCATTTCGTTGTTAAGATTCTTCAAATTATTCTTTATGACTGCCTGGTCTTTTATTAAAGCCTGAAGCTGCAATTTAGCTTGAAGTTCTGCCTCGGCATATGTTCGATCAAGCAGTCCGGAATCTTGTCCTATTAAACGGATTTGATCCACCACGATCTTTTCGATCATTTGGGCCGAGACAGATTTTGTCGGGCAAATTTCCCACCCCTCTTTTTGTGCCCTCACACAAACATAGTAACGATATAAATTCTGATTTTTTTTGGTATATGTGTGGAACATGGCGGTTTTACAGGAGCTGCAATATAATATTCCCTTTAGCAAGGCATTGTATTTATTTTCACCTTTTTCCTTCCCATTTCGGCCATTCCGTTTGAGAACCTTTTGAACAGCAGACCATTTTTTCTTTTCTATGATCGGAGCGTGTTCTCCATCATATGTTTCGTCTTTGATCGATAGCTTACCAATATATAAAGGATTGGTCAGAATTTTATGAACTTTACCTTTATCAAAACGTTTTCCCTCTCTAAACTTCCCTTTTTTTGTTGTCCAGGATTTGGTCATCAGGCCGAGTTTATTAAGCTCTTTTGCCGTTGCAATCAGTGAGCTATGCTCCAGGTACAGATCAAAAATTTTCTGAACTAAAAGAGCTTCATCCTGATTCACAATCAATCGCCCGCCTTCTTCTGCCACATCATATCCAAGGACCGGAACACCGCCTGTCCATTTCCCTTTGCGTCTCGCAGCCAATATTTTATCACGGGTTCTTTCTGAAATTATTTCCCGTTCAAACTGGGAAAAAGACAGTAGGATGTTGAGAGTCAGTCTCCCCATGGAGGAGTTCGTGTCGAAATTCTGCGTGATTGAAACGAAGGTAACATTATTCCGCTCAAATACTTCGATAAGCCTTGAAAAATCAAGCAGGGAACGGCTAATTCGATCGACCTTATAAACCACGACACAATTTATTTTTGCTGCCTCAATGTCATCAAGAAGGTTTTTTAGTCCGGGCCGCTCCATGTTTCCACCGGTAAAGCCCCCATCATTATACTGATTCGGCAGGCAGACCCAGCCGTTTCCCTTCTGGCTGGCGATATATGCTTCAGCCGCTTCACGCTGGGCATCCAGGGAGTTAAATTCTTGTTCCAGGCCTTCACTGGTCGATTTCCGTGTGTAAATAGCGCAATTGACAACAGGTTTCGAATTTTTCATCTTTCCCCCTCATTATAAATCGAAAAATTTATATCCATTCCAGTGGGTGCCTGTTATTTCTTTTGCAATGCCGGAAAGAGACCTGTATTTTTTACTGTCAAATTCAAAGCCCTCTTCAAGAACTGTGACCATGATCATTTTGCCTTTATACTTTCGAGTGATAACCGCACCCGGGCCAGGGATTCTGCTGTCTTTTTTAACTGAATGAACTGATGTTTGCTCAGGCAGGCTATCTACGGAAAATGTTTTGGGTGGCCGGACTCTCAGACCTGCCTCATCCACGAGTTCTTTGGCCCGGCGTCTTGCTCTCTCTGAAAGGTCACCCTCGATATTTGCCTGCATCCTCCAGGCAATCTTTTTAATAAGGTATTGCTTGTTTCGGGCGTTGGTGTTTTCACCAAAAACTTCAGAATATTTCTGCCGGAGTTCGTTCACCGTCATATTATTCAAAATGGCTATTTCTTTGTTTAAATTCGTCATGTTAAATCCTCCTGTCTAAACCTGTTAACTTCGGGTGTCATGTGCGCTCTGGTCTTCAAAAGAGTCAAGCAGAACCTCAGAATTAATATTACTTTCAGAGAGTTTGATAAGTTCTTCCGTTTTCAACCGGACGTAGCCTCTGGATAAAATTACGGCTATTTCATGGAAGCGTTCTTCAGGGGACATTTCACTGGGGGTTTCTGTGTGGTACATGCGTATCCTCCGTCATGTGCCACCAATAAAAACCTCCAATTTTTATGGTCAGTTAATACTTGGTGGAATTGGGTTATAGTTTTATTGAAGCCAGGGTTTTAACTCCCCTTTTACTATTTAATGCTCAAAAGGAATGAAAAATGGCTTTTTTATTTTCAAATCAGAAAAGAAAATTTTCCTAAAATCCGGCAATTTGGATATAAATTACTGAAATATATACGATTCTTTTATTTTAGAAAAACAGTCTCTTTCAGGGTCAAATAAGACTCTGAAATTGATCGGGTGGTTAACAGCTATAAATTTCTTTTCAAATGGATTGGGATATAAATTGTGAAATTTCCATGTTGAAATTTGCCAAAGACAATTAAAAAATTGTTTGAAATCAGTTTGTTATATTGCGACATCGGCCAAGTTCGAAAAATAGTCCGTTTTGAACTTCAAAAATATTTTTTGTGTTAACCAAAATTCCGGCAAAAACAGAGAATAAGAGGTCTTTTGTTGATTTTAAGGGAGAAGAACGGCGCTGTAAAAATTGGGGGTAAAAAGTGAGAATTTTTATAGTCTCAAACAGGAAGGGGATATTCGTCAAAACCTTTTAAATTGTTTGCTAAAACGACAAAACCCCGAAGGAATCTCCTTCAGGGTTTTGAGTAAACTATACAGTCATCTAATTCCGACGAAATTTTTTTGGCTCCCCAGAGCAGACTGTTTTCCTAACCCTTTCGAACGATTCTCATTTCTTGTAACCACTTAAAATTTAATATAAAAATTCAATCCATCATTCATTGCCATGTTTATTTATCGAATTTTCGTAGCCTATTATGCTATCTTTAATTTCTTCTTGATATTTTTTACAGGAATCATCCAAGGCCTTTATTATTTTTTGCGCACTATATAATAAAAGTCTTACTTTTGGTTCCTTCTCAATATCTATATAATTTAATTTATAATCGGCATTTATTCTCTGCCCATGAAGATCTGACAAATTTTTAGCAGCAAGAGCAACGTCATCATTGCCACAGTTTGAAAATTTTCGCTGAACATCACCATGGCCATTAGGCCCTTTTGAAGGAGTAAAACCCATCTTGCGCAAATGCTCTGCAGCTACATTGAAAGCAGCATAATAGGCTCTACCAACAGCACTTCGAAGATCAGCCTGGGTCAAAGGCTTTTTATTCACTAATTCTTCTGCGAGTGTATAAAAATCTCTTGGGTCCATTTTATATCAAATTGTAATTGAGTCTAATCAAGTCGCGTTCTGGCCAAGGAATATTTTTGATTAAATTTTTGTTGTAGTTTTGGTATTCTTCAAAAATCGATTCTATATCCCCCTCAACATCTAAATTAAAGGATATCCATTGTTCATCTGTTTCGGGGTCACCCTCTAAAGAAAAATGAATATTTCGATAATTGGAAAAACTTTCTTTTGCTATGTCAACCGCAATCCTCAAATGAATTAACAAATTGTTTTTTAAACAAAAATCAGATATATCTTTTTCACTTAATTCATCGTGGAATAGTCGGTACGCTATAAATAAATCAGTTAAATATGTTTTTATTTGTTCGCTTGAACCTAAATCCTCTTTGAGGAAATTATCTTTATCTTCGCTAACTTGATACGATAATATTTTGAGAAGGCTTCGATATTTATCGATTAAATTTATACTTGAACTACTATTATCAGATTGGGCTTCTTCATGAGAGATGAAAATTTTTTCACTCGTAATATCTGATGAAGACTCATAATTTATTTTTAATTGAGGCTTCAAAAACGAAAATGCAATAAAACCTGAATTGAAATGACTATATTCACTGTTCGAGTTATTGCTATTGAGCATTTTGAGCTTCCTTGCCAAGAAAAATATTTTCAACTAAAGCTAAAAAAATCGAATAATCACCATCGACCTTATCAAGGTAATTATTAATTATTTCCAACTTTTCTTTTTGATTGTCTGTTTCTATATTTCTATGAAAATTTGCCCTAAAAATAATTATTGGTATTTCTTGGTCATTTTGTTTTATGAGGTTTCTATCAATGCTTAAAGAACACATTGAACTATCTATCGAATATTTAAAAGTTAAGGCGGTTTGAACATCGCGATCCCCAAATTTCAACCAATCACCTTGCTTTATAACTGATTCTGGAGAAAAATTATATAAATTCTTAATTCCAATGTGACCAGCAAAGTTAATCCCTACAGCTTTATAATTCACATGTGGAATGGTTTTGATATATTGGCTACTAAGTTTCTTTATGTTTGATGTATTTACTTGCCCGGTCATAAAATTTTCATGGAACATAACCCTGTCAAGCTGAGCAGTAATTCTCACATTATTTTTATAAGCAACTTCAGCCATTGGTTCAACACAAATGGGCGGTTTAGCTAATTCCCAATTTTCAGGGACTATGTAATTTATTCTGAGAAAGTCGGGATTTAATATTGTTGGGTTATTGCTATTAGCAACAACAACAACCGATATTTCTGTAGTCTCAAATTTATCCACTTAATATCCTCAATTTAGATAAGGGGGGTACTTTAATATATATACAAACTGTTAAATTGTCGAATAAAGAAAAAATCCGTGATTTTGTCAACAATTATTAAAGAAATAACGATTTCCAATAAAAGATGCCGTTGTTTCTGCTTGATTAGATAACTTGAAAGAATAAAAAATTTCACATGCACTTGATCATAATAGACTAAAATAAATAGTTTTTCAAGTGCTCCATCTATTCAAAATGTTTGAATAGGTTAAATAATGGCCGAAAATATAAGGCAAAATCAAATAATTTCAGCTTAATTCGTCTAAACTAAGGATATTTCAATTACCTCATCAATAGTTGTTACAGAAGTCAATTTAATACTTTCGATGATGTAAGAAGGTAATTGTTCGGCTTCTTTGAGATTATCAGCGGGTAATATTACCTCTTTTACACCTGCATCATAAGCCGCTCGCACTTTCTGTTGAATCCCACCCACAGGAAGCACCTTACCCATTATTGTAATTTCACCAGTCATAGCCAAGTCATTACGAACTGGAATTTTCTTTAAAGCTGATACAATCCCAGTTACGATGGATACACCGGCAGAAGGGCCTTCTTTGGGTACCCCCATAAAAGTCGCAAGAACTGCAACATCAAAACTTTTTCGCCATTCGGCGGTTATCCCTATATCTTCATGTTTGGCGCGAATATATTGAGCGGCAGCCTCTATACTTTCTCTCATCACTCTTTGAATAGAACCTAAAGGGACAATTCGACCAGAACCTTTTGTTGCCTGCATTTCAAAATGAAGGATGCAACCATGATCCCCTTCAACAGCAAGCCCAATAACCTCACCAACAGAGGGTTTATCAGGAAGCTCCACACGTTGGATTCGAAAACTGTCCGGAAGTTCTGGGACAACACTTTTCCCTGATGGTTTCATTAAGGCTCCCAAAGAAATACGATCGTATTCACCAGGAGCTATTAAATGAAGTTGATCACGTACTCGTTGCCGCAGTTCACAGGATAATTTCAATATATTTTCCAGTTCCTCATCGGAAACATTTCCATCTGGATGAAGAAGTTTCAACAAACCTGATGTGGTTTTCATAACAGCGCGTTGGTCCCGGCCGGAGACTCCGTGAGCCCTTTTTGCATGATCTACTATGTCAAAACGAGTGCGCACAGAACCAAGCAAATCAATACGCCTTAGCTCATGCATTATTTCACAAAAGTAATCTGTAATAAATCCATAATCTTTTGAGTAACTATTCGGGGCTAATTTCGGGATTTCCCACCCAGGCAAATAGCCATGAATTCTATCCAAAAACGCAATTACCTGTAAAAAATCAGGTAATGGTTCAAACAAGTGATAATATTTTTCGTGGGGCAGGGTTCCTTGTACATCTAAATTACCAACAAAAATTAAACTAGCAAATGCCAGAATTTCTTTTTTTCCTCTACTAAATTTGGCATCTTGCATGTAACCTTGCATAATGCTGACAAAAGATCGAGGATCAGTAAAATCAGTATTCGCAATCTCATCAAATACAACTGCATCTCGAACACCGACCTCTCCAATTTTACCTGTATTTAAATTTATAAAAAGTTGAGCAGGGGTCGCCTTACCTCCAGATAATACATGCGCATAATAGGAAATATTACGATATAAATAGGTTTTGCCTGTTTCACGAGGGGCAAGTTCGATTGTATTGACATTCGTTTCAACAAGAGGAATACAACGGCAAAGATAAAGCAATTTCTGACGATAACTCATTCCCAAAGGGTCAAGACCACATGAATTAATTAAAATATCAATCCATTCTTCGGTGGTAAATTCTCGCCGTCTTTCAATAAAATCGTCCAGATTAATGATGCTGACTTGAAATGGTGTAAACGAGGTGATTTTAAAGGGCCGAATTTTTTTGTTATAAATTTCGGTTTCGTCATAGGTCAGGTCAATAGTTCCCCACATACCTCCTGAAAGAAGCATAGGATACTGACGGACGATATTTTCCGGAATATTTACAAAATCCTCATTGATAGCAGAAATGGTGCCCCAATATTTATCCTCAGTTTCAACAAGCCTGGCTTCTAAACTTGCAATTACGGAATGACTTCGATTTTCGCGGATATAATGTCTTATCTTTTCTGCTTCTGCTCCGTAGACAAAAGTTTCTTTAAGTCTTCTAACGACTTTCTCCATATCCTCATGAAAGGTTTCTTCGGAACAATAATTATCAATTAGGTATTCTAAAACATATCGTGGGAATTCATCTACCCCCGTGTTTATAGTATAAGCCTTATTAACAACTTTGCCCCTGAACACCTCTTTCAGCTTCAGGTTCATTTATATAATCCTCCTCCCGCAACAAAAATTTAAACTGAAGCAACTCGACAAGGAGAGCTTTTTGGGGACCGGTATCATCTCATATTCCTTGGGGTTAATCCTAAAATTTTTCCAAGATGAGTCGGAACCCGACGAATGACTTTTTCTGAATTCAGACTCATGGTGAATCGAAAGGACCGCGCCTTTCTCACCGTGCGTTGTGCCTCTCTGTAGGTAATACTCATCCTGAGTGTCCGTTCCATAATACCTTTTTTTCGTTCTTCATCCGAAGTGTCAGTCACATCTGGAACAAATCGAAAGACAACATCACCTCCCGGTGAAGAGATATATAACACCTGTGATGGCAATGATAGCGTTGAATCCTTATTCTGATAAACGGCTTGTGCCTCGAGTCTAACCTCTTTATGCTTATGGGTTTCTGTGAATTGAACGGGCATCCGAAACTCTGCCTCTTCCCCCTCAATAAGTTCCTCGGGTCCTGTAATCTGGCCAAGGGCCAGCGATCCTTCTTCCGGCGCTTTCACTCGCATGGCGAGCATAGGAATTATCATCTCTTGAATCGAAATCCCTCCATGAGAATATGCATCGGGATTGAAATTTGCCTTTGGTCGCGCTAAAGCATACCCTGTCTTAGGGAAAATGATCGATTCAAATTGCTTTTGCCAATTTTGTTTCGTAGATCGGTCAAAGCCCTGCCCTGTGTCTGGCATTCGTAGATCTTCGACCGGAAACTCCAATACGTTATCCCGCACCTTTCGTGGTGCGCCGACATTTTCGAGCGATTGCCTAAGCCATGCGTTCAGATAGAAACAATCATATTGCTCATTTAGCCAAGACAAATCCACCTTTATGCGCTCCCGCCCGATATGTCCAAATCCATGGTCGGCCACCACAAAGACTTTGGTATCTGGTGTTAGCTCACGGATGATTGCCATAACTTCGGTGTCTATGATGTCCTTTATATGCTGTTGATAAATGAATGCCAAGGGACGACCAGGGACACATCGACCATCGGGCAGTGTTTTTACTGAAATCTTGTGGAGTTCCTTGTCACAAAGCTCAAAGATAAAAAAATCGATGTTGCCAGCACGATATCGAACGGTTTCTCCAGTTCCCATGCCTTCGGGAGCCACAACCTCAACATCCCCGGTATATCCGAACTCCCGTTGCATCGCTTCCTTAAGTAAAGCGTCCTCACCACGTTTAGTGTCGAAGGAATCGGGAAATGTTCCGGCAAAAATTGCTTTTCTGCTGATATGAGTCTCTGAAGGTAAAAGAGATGTTGCCGGATAATCGGCAATTACATCCATGCGATCTTCAAATATAGGCCGGACCAGTTCATCCCATATATCATATCTCATACCGTCGAAAACAAATACCACGGCCTTTTCTCTTTTTGAGTCCCAATGTGGCTTGACACAGCGCTTTAAAAACTGACTGGTTAACCAAACTTCCGGAGAGTCTGAAGCGACCCATGATTTGTATTTTTTGAATAATAGTTCCTGATATTTTGTATTCAGGAGTATAAGCGCCTTATGCATTTCATCACGCAATAAGCCGACCCGTTCTCTGATGCGCTCCTGTACAACCAAAAAATCTGACGGCAAATCATTTGGGGAACGTGGGAGGAAATCTGCACTAAATATCAATCGCTCAAGAGCAGATAGTAAATATTCAAGTCGATTAACCCTGCGGTCATTCCATAAATTCCGAAACCATTCGAACGATAATTCGGATACTGGTTTCACGCTCAAATTTTTAATGGCACTTCCCAAAGCTTCCTTGATGTCCCGAATTGACCAAACCATGCGATAGGCAGACTTTAGATTCTCCCAGGTCGCTGATGGGCGGTGTTCGACAAATAGAGTTTTTTCGCCATCTGCTTCTGCAAATAACACCTGACTTAGTTTTTCATGGGGTGCAATGGTTATGTCGTCAGAAAGAAGCTTGTCCAGACCGATTAATAGAGCCAAGGATCGGATGAGCACTGAATAATGTTCTTTCTCTATTATTTCAGCAAATTGTCCATTGACCGAAACCTTCAATTGTTCGGTAAGAATGAGATGGATCGCCTCCTTGGATAACGATGCTTCGACATCCTGAAGGTCTCGATTCGCCCTTTGGGGATCAATCGACACAAGTTCAGGTGCCGCCTTAGCGATCAATGATGCATCCATCTCGCTGAAGGTCTTGAGGTCCGGGTCAATACTTGCAAGTAAAAGTTTCCAATGTTCAATGTGTTGGGACAATATCGCTGAAAAATAAAAAGCCCTTACAATTATTTCAGGCGGTGAATCTGCAAACCAGCAGAAGGGCGCCGGGGCACTACGAAGTTCACCACGAATGGAATTTGCTATTTCCGGAGCAAGGGAATCAAGCTCTTCAAGAGCCGGATATCCAATAAGAGCGATGCGCCAGTAACTTTTCGGTTCTGGGCGCTTGAAAGCAGCCTCGGGAACACCTAATGACGAATAGGCAACAATTGTCTGGAAATCATGATCCGTAAACCGAGTCGGATGAGCAACACGAAGCCCCCCATGCGCTTTTAAAACTGCCTCAATAGATCCTGTAATCAGTCGTGCAAAACGTGGGTCATTTGCCTCTTGAGGCCAATTAGGATCACCAGTTTTTTCTATCAGGAACTGTCGTAAGCTTATGTCGATCTGCGCTGTTTCCGTTGTTTTGGAAAGAATATCTGGATAAAAAGGAGGAGGAGCTTTCATCAAGGAAGCATGTGCCCTCCTTCGGGCCGGAGCCCGGTCTATCAGAAGCAGTTTCTTTGTATCTTTTGAAACGGATGCTTTTTCAAATAATTCCCTGAAAACAAGATTCGTAGAGGCAATGATAACCGTAAATCCGCTATCATTGGCAAATCGGTGCACAGCGCCATCGGCTTCGGGAAGGAGTCTAAGCGAATCCCGAACAATGAGAATTGGTTCATCCTTCAGTGGTTCTAGTTTATTGATTACCCAACTTGAAAGCATCGGCTCTCCCTCCTACTCCAACAGAAGCATTGGAAGGGAGTCTTCGTCTCCCTCGTTATCATTGAACTGTAATTCAAGAAAATGGTTGAATTCCTCTGCCACTTTCTTGATCTGATCCTTTTGAATTGTACTTGTTTTTGGCTTAAAATCCGCTATTCTGACGCGCTTCACACTGATACGCTTGAGATACTTATTGATAATTTCAACTATCCCTGGTATTTCCTGAACAGCCTTGATGAAATATTCACGAAGCTCATCAATGGTTTGACATGACAAAAGGCTATCGATGACCGATTCTGTCTTGCCCTGCTCCAGCCGTTTTCGAACAGCAGGATTCAAAAATACTTCCATTTTTTTTCGATATGCCTCATTGAGCAATTGGTGGGCTGTTTGGGCGGCACCTTCTGCCACCTGCACATAAATTGACGCATTCACAAATGATAATCCGCATTCGTGAAACGGGCCACTCCGCAGATGATCCTCAACGGAAGCGCGAGATGGCGACGGACACTCGAACACTTTAGTGCCAATTTCCTCCAGGTCAGTAACCAACTTATCCGTGCTTGCTGGTTGAAGTGCCGTGATCCCATCCAGAACTCCCAGGACCATTATGTCGGTTCCTGTTATAGCGTCCTGAAATTTTTTCCGACTATCATCGATTTTATTCATTACGGATTCGTGCATTGGTAAGTATGTAGACGAGTACTCACGGATCATGGCGGCAATCGTGTCCTTTTCCCCCTCGACTGGCGGGAAATGACCTATAAGTTCGGTCTTCAGCTTCACATCAGAATCGATATAGTCTTTCAGGCTGCCAAGCTTTGCTCGGACTTTTTCGATAGATTTTCGGGCATTTGAGAGTTCTTTTTGATCCCCGAGTGTGACAGCACAATAAGCATGGGCAGTCCGGAGTTCTGCCTCATATTCAAGAAAGGTCCGAATATCCTTATAATTTTTAAGCCTGATAGCGAGATCATCCACCTCGACAGAATTTGCCATATTTGTATCAAAAGCCTGATAACCCATAGCCTCTTTGAGCGCATATAATATAAGGTGGATATCGTCGCCCCCGTCAATACTTGAGGCAAAGAGTTTCAAAACCTGATCCAGTTCGGTTTTATAAGGATTATCCGACTTCAACACATCAAACAGGCTCTGTGCCCTTGTTACAATCCGAGATGAAATTTCTTTTTCCTGAACAAATAGCTGTCTTAGTTTTACTCTATGATCGGAGATAATGGCATCATCTTGAGTAACGGGTATTTCAACCTCCAGGAGTTTCTCTGCATATGGTCTCAAGACATCCCAATTCTCCGGTTTGGCTACTTTCTGGACCTCACTCAATCCATCTAATACTTTGGTAGAAAAATCCACATCTGCAATATTCGAATAATCAAGCATGGGAATGGCAAGCCCAGCCTTTGCCCCCAGGGTGACACGTGCCCGCCCATCCCGGACAAGACAAAGCATGTAAAGCTGAACCATGCGTCGAGTAAGGCCATAATCCTTTGGGCCACCGATGCCCATGAAATTTTTATATAGGGTGTCAACCTTCATAGTTTGCCCATCATCGGTCAATTTATCATCGATGAACGTCCATATGTCCTGTACATACATATTGCTCGAAACATCCAGTTCCTTCTCGGCACTTTTTTTCATGATATTCAGGCCGAAACCGAAGTTCTGAGCGGCACTGATGTTCTGATTGGGTTTTGCCCCTTTGGGAATATTTCCAGTTTTAACGATGCCATTGATGACCTTTACCCCTTCTTCCTTACGGAAAATAAAGGGTGGCTCAAACTTAATGTCCCTGGATACATATGCCGCCGTGAGGACCCGATCTACCAAAGGTGTAAGTATAGCCGCCAATCCACCGGCCACACGAAACTCCATTTGTGTATTGTTCATCGCGTCGACTCGGCCTCGGGCATAACTGTTATCTACGATTTTAACAATCTTAGCGAGATCTGCCTGAAGTGAATTGGAAACCCAATTAACCACTGCTACTGCATCTTCGGTTTCCTTTCCCTGCCAACTGGAAATGAGCTTCCGATAAGCGGCAAAATCGATAAGTCGGTCCCGTTCCTCCTGGGTCAGCTCCGCAGGGGTCCATAAAAGGACTCGGGGATCCTTGCGCCGTTCGATCAACTTGAGAACTGTCGTATCGGCCACAAACCGTGTGCCGATATAAACTGCGAAATCAAGATCCGTCTGGTCACTTTCAATTGGCGGCAAGGGCTGGTTATCCGAAAACATTCTCCCAAGATCCCTCATTCCAACACGTCCTGTAATTTGTCGTCCCTGCCAGATGACATCCAAATTTCGGTCCCCGGCGCGAGCTGCACTCTTGTCCTCCCAAGGTGCAATAAAAGGTGCTATATCCCGGAAAGTGGACCTCACACCGCTTGACAGATCGATGGTCATCTGGCGGTTACGTATCGGCCATTCATCCAATGCCAGTAGGTGGTCCCAGGCCTCCTTTTGCATGGCCTCATTGGATTCAGCTTCGTCTCTTGCCTTACTGAATTCATCCCGAGGGTCGACACCTGTAAAAACAGGGTCAAAACGGTATCTGGGCCGTTTCTCTTCATCGAATGCCTGGACAATTTGACGTAGCTCTTTTTTTAGGTTGTCAGCTATGGTTTCGTAGTGCTGGTTGTTTTCATCCGGATTTGCTTCGGTATCCCGCTCAATGAGTACCGAATTTGCGATATCTTCCGGTGTGATGCCTTGCTGGCGTGTTCTGGCGATATGGTAAAGAAAGAGCGTCTGGATTACCTTAACACCTTTATCACGATGCACCTTCAGATAACCCTTGGTCAGGCCGTCAATTTGGCGCTTGCATGCCTCGTATGCCCGATATTCAGTTTCACGTTTAGTTTTAATAGCAACAAGTCCTGCATGAACTCCGCTTGGGTCTTCCTCATACCGCACAGCTTCATCAAATAACTCCCATAGACGAATAAGCTCACGGCCCTTGCTTTTGATTTGGTGCTTCAAGGTCTGATGCATGAAATGGATCGCGGATCGGGTTGTGGTCAACTCATAGGTGATTGCCCGTAAGACCTCAATAGCAGGCTTATGAAATGGGAAAAAGTGACGGAAGTCCGTTTCACCGATGCTATTTGGCCATGTAAATCCACGTTTGTAATGCAAATAATAGTTGTTGATGGCGGTAGGGGCTTTAATTTCCCGCACACGAGCGAGGACGATGTCGTAATAATCTTTATCCTCTTCGAGAAGCTTCACAAGTTTCAATCGATCATCAGCAATAATGTTTTTTACCCCCATCTTGCTTTCGATGGCTTGTTGGGCTGCACAAACTGTCCAAATGGGAAGGTTGTGGATCTTTGCCAGGCGATTGGACAAAACAACCAGAGTCTTTTCGTCATCAGTGCGCTGATCTTCATCCCGGTTCTTCATAAAGAGCGATACTTCGTCCAATACCAGCAGAATTCCGCTATATCCTTCGGATAGAATTGTTTCCACCATATGCTGAAGGATGTCCTCGGTCTCGGCAGCTATCTGGGGCTGGACTTTCAAGTATTCGGTATAGAAGCGCCACAGTTTATTGCCGCAACTTCGTTTATATTCAGGTGTTTTGTCCTGCTGGATAGTACGGATAAAATCGTCAATCTCTTCAAATTCATCTTCATCGAAAAACCTCGAGTCACGTAAGAATTTTGCCAGGTCTTTTCGATACCGTTCCAAATCATCGTTTATGAACCGGTCAGCCAACAGTTCTACTGGATACAGTGATATATTTTTGCCAAGCTCGATTTGAATCTGGTCTTTTACAGCATCGAGAATGTACTCTGAAAGCCTACGTCCTTTATCGGTCAGACCAACCGTCCCGCTACCGGCCCCCACCAGTGTCTTTACGATAACAAAAATACCTTTGGTTCCTTTGCCGCTTTTAGATTCAATTCCTTCCTCCCAAAAACGATAAAGTGACTCACGCTTACCCCGGCCAGAGGCATCTTCTTTTTTCTTTATTATTGCCCAGGCGTCCTTTCTCCCAAGCGTCAATGAGGAAAGACAGCAGAGAAGGTGGGATTTGCCGGAGCCAAATTCTGCCTGAATCCAGTAACCCTGGCCAACCGGATTTTCTTTTCGATCCCGCTTCCAGGGGGCGGCGATATTGCGCAAAATATCCGTTAGGAATGGCCGCACCGGATCTATTTGAAACTCCTCAATAGTCTGCAACTCAGGCTTACGTGCCTTACGGCTGTTCTCAGAGTTGGAATCGGCCCAGACATGCTTCTCCAGGGAATAGACGGAAATTATCTTGTCCGGAACTGTGCAGATATCGGCGAGGTTCTTTCTATTTGTAAAAAGGTCATCGGCCATTATTTATTCCTCCGCTTTTTTTCTGCTACGACGCTGCTTGGGTTTACTGACTTCGCGCGACAGCATCCGTGCGCAAACCTGATAATCTTCTTCGACATTGACCATGGCCTCCTCGAGTAGGTTGTCGGTGTTAAGGCCACCTTTTTCATACAGTAGCTTGCCCTGTTCGTATAGTCCGGCCCGTTTGCAGTGGCGTATCCATTCAGCGAGGGTGGCATCATTAGGTCGTTCGTGTTCAGGAATAATAGCCCCCTGCTCAAGCTGAGCAATATAACGTTTTACCCTTCGACCCAATCCCTTAACTCGGGCTTCACGTTTGACTTTTTCCTCTTCCTCGGATGCGGGCATTCGCCATGTGCCTTGTTCTGTTTTGTAAAAATAATCAGGAAGGAATTCTCCCAGTTGACGGCGAGGTTTGTCCTTGATCGCGTAAATATAATTCTCAAAAAGGTCGCTGTAATGGACACCTTCGTCACCAGGGTTCTTCTTAAGAAACTTATTAATGAACAAACCAATTTTCTCGGCTGCCGAGTCTTCACGAGCGTTTTCGGCGGCATCAACGATCACCAACTCGGTTTCTTTCAAATACCAGCGACCGCCTCCATTTTTACCACTCTCAATTTTGGCCTCCTCCGCTATTTGCCCAAGGAGTTCATTGAAATCATGGGCTTCCATCTGGCCGCTACGGACCATTCGACTTACCACCTCATCATAAACACGGTCTTTCGAGCTGCCGGGGTTGGCACCGAGATAATCCCGTATTATTTGGACAACTTTCTCGTTGAAGGTTGTTTTGTCTTCGTTGCCGGTAATAGCGACATCTGCTGTTACCTCGCCCGGTTTTGGCTTACGAAAATTTATGATAAGGTCTCTTTTGGTCACCTTTTCAGCTTGGGTTTGATTATATGTTTTTTGCCCAGTATCAATATATAAAGCATCACTCCCACTGTCCGGTAAAAAGCCGACTTCCGCCATAATGTCCTGAATTAGAGACCACGTTCCCTCTGAGGTATCATGGTAACACAATGCCAGCCATCGTCCCGGTTTTAAAACCCGATAACACTCCGACATGGCCTTTTGCATAAGATCCGTCCAGTCTACTTCTGTCTTTCCACGTGTCATATTAATTGTTATCTCATCGGCATGCCAATGATTATCCAATTGTAGCCAACTTTCCCAAATAAAATTCAGTTCGCCATATTGATATTTTCCAGCATAGGGTGGATCGGTGAAAACTATATCGACACTGTTTGACGGGATATCAGTAAAAGAAATTGCGTTGTCAGTTGAAACGATTATCTCTGAGCACTTTATTAAAATAGGAAGCTGACAATGAGCTTCAAATGTATCTTTATATTTTCGTTCGAATGCCGACCAAGCTTCATTTTCGCGATTAATTTGTGGAATATAGTAGTTACCTGTAGGTTGACCACCACCTCCTTCGCGATGCTTATAAAGTTTAGAAAGATTTAGAAGGAAAGAAGACACTGTGGATTTCAGAATATCATTGTAAGGTTTTTGGATCTGGGATGCTGTTTTCAAAATCGAAGCTAAAGCCCAAACGTTTCGTTTAGTAAAAAGCTCTGCTACTGTTCGGAAGTTACGTCCAGGCCGCCATTCATCCCCCCAAGGCTCAGTATCAGACTCAACATGCATCATTCGATCGTTGGGATACCAATGAGGAATTTTTTTTTCCTCGATCTCCTTTATTTTCCCAAGATCATATTTTTGGAAGTATTCTCTCTTTTTCCTATCCAGATCGTTATACCGCCGCTCGGCTCGCTTTGGCTTACATCGACCTTCGCAGATATAGTTCACCAGTACCGGCACAGTACCGAACTTCTCGGCCCGTGTGCTTATTTCTTCCACAATACCCCGATTGTGGCAATGAGGACAGGCACTAATCTTCTTGGGCTTGCCCTTTCCTGTTGTAACTCCGACCTCTACGCAATCGAAAAGCGGAACCTTCTCCAAACATCTTTGACATTGAAAAACCTGCGAATACACAGTGTAGGTTGTTGTCGCTTTTCCGCCACATCGGTCGCATTTTGTCTCATAAAGCCAATCAATCTCCGGTTTGACCTTACGCTTTAGCTCCTCGAAGGCCAGCTGCAGTTCATCAACGTCTACCGGCGTGCAGTAGTTCTTAGTGATAAATGTTGCTGCAGGCGAACGGTCTATAGCAATAGCCTTGCGACCCTCAATTAGTGCAGATAAAGCTGTACCACCAGACCCGCAAAAGGGGTCAAGGACTATATCACCAGGCTTGGTGTAATGCCGGATGTACTGACGAATTGCGTCATGCGGTTTCTTGGACCAGTAGGTATGCATGTTGTAAATGGCAGTGGCCTTGGTAGTTTCGATGGGCTTATCAAAAGCTGGCACATTGTAGTCGTCTGTTTCCGGATTGTAGGGTCGCTCTTTCAAATGCTGCTCTACGAAGGCTCGCAGTTTCGAGTTCGGTTTGTCACCTGAATAGTAACCTTCTGGCATTTTTGGAACTTCTTCTTTAAAGAGGTTTCTTTCTCTTGGGTCGTATTTCCTGGCCATGACTATTCCCTAATCTCCCATAGATGGTTTTCAGCTATCAGATTTGTAGGCAGTGTATAATCACCTTCTTCCATTTCATGAAACATGATGACCCGGCCTCCTGATCTTCGGCCAGGCAAGAGGAGCAACACCCGATCTTCATCTGCAGCCATCGTTCGAAGCAGATTCAGCTCGATGTGGTATGCAAATAACATTTCTAAATTAGATAGGACAAGGATGCCTTTGCCGGTGAGGTTTGCGCGTAGAAACCGTTCAAATGCCCTGGCCACATGAGCAGCCGTAGGTTCGGGCCGCTTTGCTTCATTTTCGGCAAGCTGTTTAAATTCATCGTCCGGTATGGCGTCCAGAATACCCCGATTTACATTGACAGGTTTAGGGAAAGGATCGCCTTCTGTGGTCTTTGCCTGATGAAGTTTCTTTGCAAAGCCATTGATTAGGCTGTAAGTTCCCAGAACGCCATACAAATGTCGTCCGCCAGGAACTGTTAGCTTTTGACGAATGGCTTCAATGATCTCAGTGTGCTTCATGGAGCTTTCCTTTTATAGACGATTTGATCGACCACACTGGCGAGCGTGTGCTTGATCGTAAACTGACGAATGTTATCTATTTCCGAGACCTTGCTGATCAGCCCCTGATTACGCAACTCATAAAGAGCATGGAGTAAATGCTCTGGGTTCCAAAGCATGGTCCGAATCATATGATTTTCATCAAGTTTGCGGATGTCATACATGCCTGGTTCGGGAAACTCACTATGCAAAATAAATGCGAATGACGTCACTGGAATTTCGCGATATGCAAAGCTAATCTTCGTCCTATCAGCTTTAACAACCCCGCCAGCAGTGAGGGCTTCTACAATGGCTTGACCACAATCAACTATGCTTTTTGCCTCGGGGAATTTTTCTGAAAGGCGCTTTCGAATGAGTTCGCGTGTCAAACGGCCTGTTCCGATATTAGGAATGATAAGCGTAACATCTCAAAAAATATGTGGTAGTATGAAAATAAATCTAGACTTCTAGCTTTGCTAGTGTTATAGCCCTAAATATGAACATTTCAGGGCTCACAAAAAAAATATCAGACGATGAGA